>Ga0194133_10001136_pt1 | contig 49456 bp, 47 predicted proteins | sample TA2KigOf40mmetaG_FD_155448 | JGI IMG/M metagenome (GOLD analysis project Ga0194133, IMG submission 155448) | Freshwater microbial communities from Lake Tanganyika, Tanzania - TA2015055 Kigoma Offshore 40m | ecosystem: Environmental > Aquatic > Freshwater > Lake | place: Tanzania: Lake...
ACGGGAGACAAAGTTCGTCGTGTTTCCATGTCAGAGGAAAGAGGGGTTATTTTTAGCTTCTCTTTCTCTGATAAAAACATCTTAACATTTAGCTCCCTAAAAGTTGCATTTGTAACTTGAATTTAAGATATAAATAGAAGGATACTCAGGTTTTTTGTTTCTTTTTTCGTGCAGAGGGAAACAAGACATTGTTTAGAATAAGCCTGTAGCCAGTAGAATTCGGATGAAGTGCTAGGTCGGTTGGAGGGTCGCCAACCATATGTTGATAGTCTTCGGGGTCATGGCCGCCATAAAATGTCCAAAATCCGCGTCCAAACTCACCATGGATATAGCGAACCTCGTTGGCTTCTTTTGTTTCGCCCATGACCACAACAGAGGGTTTAAGGACGGCTCGATTAAAGGCGGTTGTTTGCCCCATAAAACCATAAATAACCTGCATGTGGTTTTGGGTAAGCATGGTAGGAATGGGATCCCATTTGGCAGAAAATTCAAACAAGGTGAAGAAGTCTAAATCTTTTTTTATTCGCCGAAAATTGGTATTATCAATGTTTGAGTATTCGTATTCAGCAGGATTTAAGGACAATCGGAAATCTTTAAAGGCGAAGGTATTTTCAAAATTCAGTTTGGCTTGGGCTTGTGGATCCATTTTATCGCCGTCGAACATTGATTCGCAAATATCTACCCCTTCGGCAGCTAATGCGATATCGTAGGAATCGGTGGCCGAGCACATAGCAAAAAGGTAGCCTCCCCCAGCGGTAAAGTCGCGTATTTTTCTGGCCACAGCGCCTTTCAGTTCTGAAACTTTTTTAAATCCCAGCTCTCGGGCCAAAGACTCGCTGCTTCGGACCTGCTCCAAATACCATGGAGCTCCGCGGTAAGCAGCCCAAAAGCGTCCATATTGCCCGGTAAAATCTTCATGGTGTAGGTGCAACCAATCGTAGGTGCTTAATTTACCCGCAATGACTTCTTTATCGTAAACGATGTCGTACGGAATTTCGGCATAGGATAAAACCAGGGTAACGGCATCGTCCCAAGGTTGCTTGTCGGGAGGGGAATATACGGCTATTTTAGGTCGTTTTTCCAACTTAACAGCATCCATGTTTACATCTGGAGCCGACAATTGTGATAAAATTGAAGTACTTTGCGCATCTGCGATAATTTCGTAGCTCACTCCTCTGACTTTACACTCTTCGATAAACTGGTTGTTGGATTTAAACATAAATGCTCCGCCTCTGTAGTTTAACAACCAGTAGGTGTCCACTTCAAATCCCAAAACCCAATAGGCTATTCCGTAGGCTTTGAGGTGGTTTTTTTGACCTTTGTCCATAGGGATCAATACATATGAACCCTGAAGGAGTATTGGAAAGAAGCTTAGAGCAAATAGGAATAGGCGTGCAATTCGTTTCATTAAAAGATTGAACGGAAAATACCTAAAAGGGGTGCAAAGGTTTATCATTTCTTTAGAACGGAACATCCAAGTCGTCGAGTCCTGCAGGGTCGTCGTTCATTTTACTTGGTTTGGTAACGGTGCTAAACGAGGACGGGTCTGGAGGAGTTCTAGGCATACCTATTCCGAGAGAAAAACCATCTTGTTCGTCGTCGTCGTTTTCGAATCGGACCTGTTCTTTTACGAATTTCATCTGAATTTCGTCGGTGGCCCCATTCCTGTGTTTGGCAACGATTAAAAAGGCTTTTCCGGCCAAGGATGTTCCCTCGGCGGTTTCCATAACGCCATAGTATTCAGGGCGGTATAAGAAGCAAACCAGGTCGGCATCTTGTTCTATGGCGCCCGATTCACGTAGGTCAGAGAGCTGAGGTTTCTTTTCACCGGGTCGGCTTTCAACGGCGCGGCTCAACTGCGAAAGTGCAATAATGGGAATTTTAAGTTCTTTGGCGATGGCTTTTAGGGAGCGAGAAATGGTTGATATTTCTTGTTCCCTCATGCCTTTGGAATCGCTGCCTGCGCTCATCAATTGAAGGTAATCGATTACAATCATTCCTATATTGGAGTGCTGTTTCAATCGACGGGCAATGGCTCGAAATTCAAAGATGGATAATCCGGGGGTGTCGTTTATGTAAATTTGGGCTTCTGCTAAGTCCGATAGTTTGCTGTTTAAGCGCTCCCAATCGGCTTCATTCAGATTTCCTCTGCGCAATTTTTCTTGTGAAATTCCTGTCTCGGCCGAAATCAAACGATTTACCAACTGAAGAGCGCCCATTTCAAGAGAAAATACGGCTACAGGAATTTTGAAATCGACCGAGGCATTCCTTGCCATGGTCAATGCAAATGCCGTTTTTCCCATTGCTGGGCGCGCCGCCAATATAATCAAATCGGAAGGCTGCCAACCTCCAGTTAGTTCGTCCAACTTTCGAAATCCTGTTGCCACTCCGTTGATTGGTGATTGATGAGCCTGAGCATTTTCAATTTGCTTTAACGCATCGGTAATTAAATGGCTCATAGATTCGGCATTCCTTCGAATGTTCCCTTGTGCCACATCAAACAGGCTTTTTTCCGCCATGTCCAATAGGTCGAATACATCCGATGTGTCCTCAAAAGCTTCGGTACTTACCTGAGAAGAAATGCGAATCAATTCGCGTTTAATGTACTTTTCAATAACAATACGGGCGTGAAATTCTACGTTGGCCGCAGAACCAACCCTGCTGGTTAATTCGCTTATGTAATAAGCACCCCCAGCCAACTCTAATTCTCCTTGCTCGCTTAATTGGGTACTTACCGTTAGCATATCAATAGGCTCGGATTTTTGAAAAAGACTTTGAATTGCTTTGTAAATTACTTGGTGAGCGGGTTTGTAAAACACCTCCGGCCTTAAAATATCAATGACGGCAGTTAATGCGTCTTTTTCAAGCATTAATGCTCCTAAAACAGCCACCTCTAAATCGGCTGCTTGGGGTGGTAGTTTGCCAAATTCGCCCAACAGCATGGGCTGGTTTTTGGGTTTTGTTCTGGATGTAGTTCTAGAGTTGTTCGGGGTATTCATAATATCAATACAAAAATAGGTTTCAATTTAGGGAGAAGCGTAATTACTTTTCAATACTTTGTTCATAACCATGTGGCCGCAGGTGAGGCGGCCTAAAGGACGGTGTGAAATAATAGTCGTAAATCCCAATATTTCATACAGTTAACTCCGGTTTCGAAGCCCATAAAAGGGCCCTTTGTAATTCCCTTAGCTGTTAATAAACCGAAGTAATTTACCGAATGATTACCCGAGAAAGTTCGGTGGCGAAGCGTTGCACCAGTTTTTGAATTTTAGCGATTTCGACTAAAATTTCAAAAAATTGGTGTTGGAATTCTTCGAGTTTTTCAGGCCCCGCCGCTCGCTGTTCTTCTTGTAATACTTTCAGGCGCTCTCGATGGGCATCGGCGCGATCAATAAGCACATTCATTTTTACGGTTATTAAGGAATGGGCAAGGGTTTTTTTCAAGAGGGTGTCTTCTCGATCCGTTATTATATTATGCCGTTCTTCCCAATACTGGCTTAAATGGTAGGGCGACTGCAGAAAATCCAATACTTTATGTTGCACTTCTGGTTTTTCATGGCCAATTAATACGGCTTGAATTTCAGACCAGCGTTCTTCTTGGTCCAATATGTCTAGGGTTTCTAAAAAGGACTGGGCCAATGGGCTGGGGAGTTGAATTTCGTCTTTGGCTAATTCATCTATAATATACGTTAGGGCGGAAATTGAAAAGGGTTCTTCGCCTTCGGAAAAATGAAGAATCCGATCGCCATACAAAACAGCAAGTCGTATTAAACCTAGCTGGGCGGCTTCCCTTTGAATTTCTTTGTGGCTTTGAGCCGGTTCGGGAAGGTTTAAGGCTGGAGTTCCTTCGTCTTCTATGGCTTCTCCAGCTTCGGGTTGTTCCGGTTCGGGTTGGTTCCGTTCGCTGATGCGTTTTCTGATGCGGCGGTTGATTTCAGAAACCAACATTTCTTCTGGAACCTCCATGCGTTGAGCACAATCTTGAATCAAGGTTATTCTAGAAAAATTGTCGCGTATTAAAGCAAGACTGTCGGCCATTTGCCTAAGCACCTCGGCTTTTTTCAGAGGGTCGTTCGCCGCTTCGGCCATTAAAATGTTGGCTTTAAAAGCCAAAAAGTTTTGGGCCTGATGGTTCAAAAAGGTTTTTAATGCTTCGGTATCGGTTTTGCGAGCAAAAGAATCAGGGTCGTCTCCGTCAGGGAAAAGTACAACCCGAACCTCCATTCCTTCTTCCAAAAGCATATCTATACCGCGAAAACTGGCATTGATTCCCGCAGCATCTCCATCGTAAAGCAAGGTTACTTTTTTTGTGAACCGTCGAATTAGCCGAATCTGTTCAGAAGTTAAGCTGGTTCCGCTGCTGGAAACCACATTTTCTACTCCGGCTTGAAACAGGGATATAACATCGGTATAACCTTCAACCAGGTAGCATTCGTCTTCTTTTATGATGCGTTGTTTTCCTTGGAACAGTCCGTAAAGGACCTCCCGTTTTAGGTAAATTTCCGATTCTGGGCTGTTTATGTATTTAGGGGAATTTTCTTTTTTAATCAGGTAGCGGCCTCCAAACCCAAGCACACGCCCACTGGTACCTAAAATGGGGAACATCACCCTTTCTCTGAAAACGTCGGTTTTGCGTTCTGATTTTGAAATAAGGCCCAGGGTTTGCAGATACTCTTCTTTGTACCCTTTTTCTTTGGCATAATCGCCCAAGTTGTTCCAACTTTTTGGGGCATAACCCAAGCGAAAGGCTCGAATGGTTTCGTCGGTAAAACCACGTTCTCTGAAATAAGAAAGCGCTGCAATTTGTCCTTCCTCCGTTTCCCATAATTGAGCTTGGAACCAATTCGCTACAGCTTCGTTTATTTGAAATAAGGTTTCTTTAACCTGAGCTTGTTCTTGTTCCTCTGGGCTTTGTTGCCGTTCTTCAATGTCTATGCTATACCGTTCGGCGAGTTTACGAACCGCTTCTGGATAGGTTAATTGGTCAACCTCCATTAAAAAGCCAAGAGAATCTCCCGCCTTACCACAGCCAAAACACTTGAAAATTCCTTTGGCGGGTGAAACCGAGAACGATGGACTCTTTTCATTGTGGAAGGGACAAAGGCCGATAAGATTGGCCCCCCGCCTTCTAAGGCGAACAAAATCACCTACTACCTCTTCAATGCGGGCAGCGTCGCGAACGCGTTGTATGGTTTCAGGTGTAATCATTGTAGGCCATGGGGGCGAAAAAATGCCAATCGCAGATTCAAACCCTTACAAATTTACCAATTACCTCGGGTGTTAAATGGCATTGTTAATAAAAAAAGGCTGCCGGATGTTTTCCCGCAGCCTTTTGTAGGTTTTAGTGCCAAATTACTGTTTCACCACTCGGGTTGTCCAAATTTCTTGGCCATTATGAATGCTCAATATGTAGGTGCCAGCACTAAGGCCCAACAGCGAGAGTTGAACTTCTTGACCGTTTTTCTCGTAGGCTTGAACCCTTAACGTTCTTCCAGTAAGGTCGGTTACTTCTATGCTTGCTTTGTCAATGAACGATGGCAAATCAAGGAAGATGTTTGAGTGGGTAGGATTGGGGTACACATTAAAGCCAGCGCTTAGAGCATCCAAACCAGTTTGGGCTGCATTTATGGTCTTGCTTGTGGAATTGGTGTTTCCACAGGTGTCGGTTACAGTCAGGGTAACGGTATAGGTTCCAACTTGATTGTATAGGTGTATCGGGTTTTGCTGGGCACTGGTATTCCCGTCACCAAAATCCCAAGCATAAATAAGTCCGGCCCCGGTGGCTCCGCTGGTAAATAAATAGGTCATGAACGAATTGGTGTGGGTAAAGGAAGCCGTAGGTGCGGGATAATCAAAAACCTCAATCGTATCAACTCCCGAATTGCATGACCCAACCAAGAACAGTTCGTAAATGCCAGCCTGGCTTACCGTAATGGTTGGACTGTCTTCGAAGGTGCTCCAGAAATAGGTTCCTGGGCCCATGGAGTTCAAGCCAAGCACAACGCTGTCGTTGGCGCATTTATACAGGTCGGGACCTAAGCTAAAGGTCGTGCTGTGAAAGAATTCATCTGCTCCAATGTCAGGGTTCATCAGATTTCGGATTTCGCCATCTATGTCGTGTGTGTATCCCAAGGGAGTCCCATTTCCATCTAAACTAAGCCGGCAGGTATGGTAGTCGTCCCAAGCGGAAAATTGAGGATTCACCGCCAACGAGTTTAGGTCAAGGCCTGTAGCGTTTTTCCACGCACCCAAGGTTGTATAACCCAGATTGCCCATGCCACCAATAAATGGGCCAGGGGTGTACAAATTATTGTAGTTCGATAGACCTACAAACAAACTGTTGTTGCTAATGTAGGGGATTCCTATAACCCTACATGCTAGGTTGTTGTTTCTGGAGCGTATATTGCTACCAGAACTGATGAACAATCCACCACTAAATTGTTCTCCGTCGCGTACAATGCAGGTGTTGTGGTCAATGTCTAGGTTAATCATATCGTCGATAACAATGGCATACACTGCATTGGTAACTCCGCTATCGCCAACCATTATGGCGTTGTTGTACACTTTACTTGGAACGGTATTGGAGCCTGCCCCCTGAGATAAATACAATCCATAGGTAGGCCATCTGCCGCTTGACTCTATAATGTTCGCCGCCAACCTCATTCCCGGGCCTGAGTAATTGGTTCGAATTCCCATAGATGTGCCAGAATACGAAGAATTGCCTCTAATCTGATTCCCTTCTACCAATAAACTATCTTGATAGTCTATTTCCATGCCCATGTAAAACTGCCGGGTCAAACTATTGCCCACAATTCTACTCCCCAACTCTGCCGAACCATTGCCTGTGGCACCTTTGTAAAAAATTCCGTACGAGCCACCTTCAATTCGATTTCCAGAGATGGTGTTGTAGCTGTCGCCCCCTGTATTGATGTCGGAAACCACAGTGGCCATCAAGTTGCTTGTCGTTCCTAATAGCGTGTCTCCAAGTAGATAGCATCGCTTAATGGTATTGTGGATTGCTTTATTTCGGATATCAATTACCCGACCCAAATTGCTGCCTCCTTTTGTGATTTTCAATGCTTCCAATACATGGTGGTCGGCTCCATTGAATCGAACAGTATAGTTGGCAAGTGAGTTTGTAGAGGTAAACGTAATTTCAACCGCGGTTGAGTCGTTGGCTTGAGACCGGTAGGTTACTGTATTGGTGGAAGAAGCTCCTGGGACTTCGCCAAAATTTACCTGCTCGGTGTACAAACCAGAGACAACTTCAACCACCGCCGGACCGCAAATGCCGCGAACCTCAAGGGTGTCGGCCGCCTCATTGAATGTGGTGAAATTGGTTCCCCCTGAAGGCAAAGCCGGGTTCAGGCTAAAGGTGCCTGAAAGGCCCTCGCGCAGCATCAACACCAAAGAGTCGTTTGAGGTATTCAGGTCTGCTTGTCCGTTGGGCTGACTTGTCCAAACTTCAACCTGATAGGTTTGGCCGGCCAAAAAATTAAAGTTTCCCAAACTTACTGCGGTGCTGCCTCCTGGAGCTAGGTTTAGGCTGGTTAACGAAACCGGAGTTTGAACCTGCCCATTGATTTTCCAGTTTACATTGGCCGAACTTAATGTGTTCATACCATTGTTGCGAACACGAGCCTGAACAGCTTGGTTGCCTGAACAATAAAACGTTTTTGGGTTAAGAAGCGCATTAACCCCAGCATCGTCGTTTACCAAACTTTGAGCCACATGGTAAATTACCCCTCCATTGAACTGACGCGGATGGAATGTTGGGTTGGGAACACTGCCCCCATAACCCACGTTGGTTCCTGTTTCAATTCCTAATGTGCCATCGGTAAAATAGGATATTCCTCCGCTGTAGGTTGTGTACACCGTGCTTGGTCCGCTAACGGCAAATCCAAAGGTCTGCCCCGGATTCATGGTTAAATTTACAGGTATGGGTATGGGTTGAAGTATGGGATTGGTCGTTCCCACTCCGACGTTGACAATGTTGGCCGAACCCAACAAAATCCAGCCATTGGCCTGCGAAACAGTAGGGGCTCCATTGATCGGTGTAGGGCTATACCAAAGTTCAACTTGCCCAGGGCCATAAAAGGCGCACAAAACCGTGTCAATAATTATGGGAGTGGTGCTTGCACTTACGTTGAAGGTAACCCCAGCTGATCCGTTTCCGCCAGCCAAGGGAGGAACGGTGGCAACGGTAATGGATTGGGCCTGAAGCTGAAGCGCCATCATTAAACCCGCAGCCAAATTGTACAATGCTATTTTCTTCATTATTTTTTAATTGAAGATTAAAGGTATCAATTCTTTTTTTTCTATAAGAAAAACCACCCTTTTTCAATAGTGGAATTGCTTTTATAATTGGAATTTGCTTTGCTAAATTCCAGATGAACAACCAGGCCCTTTTAACTCCATTTGCAGTCAGAACTTTGATTTCAATGACGATTAGGAGAGGCTCAGGGCCTAAACGTTGAAGCTCAGCTCATGCATTCCCCGATTCTTATTTTCTGGAGAATGGATGGCAAGGGTTGGCAAAATCAGCGCCGCTTAAATGAAAATGTTCGGGTAATATTAAAGCCGACATGGATGTCGCCAAGCTCCGGCCGGCCTGTGGTTTCAGCAATGCTGCCCACATCAAACATGGCTTGGGTATTCGTTATGTGCAATTGAAAAACGTGGCCTCCTGTTTCAATGTCCACCCCCAACGAAATGGCGTTCTGTGGCTCCAAACCATTGATGTTGGGTATGTGTTGCCCTGGCAGCAACCAGGTGTATTCGGCGTTGATGGAAACCCGGTTTGAAACTTTAACCCTGCCGCCCATACCCAAAGCGAAAAAGCTGTTTTGGTCTTGGCTCAATGGCACCAAGTTCTTATGCACCAGCGTTGGAGAAAGTTGAAACGAAAACCAAGAATTGAATTTGCGCGCCAGCAACAATTGATGGGAATAGGCCATTCTGGAGGTAAAATAATTTTGCTGATTGGGATTGGCCCAGTCCAAACCGTTTATGGCCATGGTTGACAACCAGCTTATACTTAAAGGACTCCCCCCTTTTGCTTGCCTTAGCAATTTGGTTTTTAAAAAGAAATCCCAGGTTTTTCCATAAGAACTGCGGCCAAATCCTACATTAAACCGTTCTGAAAAAGGCAGAGTGTATTCCAACCCAATTCGGATGGAGGCTTGATCCCAGCCAAATAGTTCGTAAAACCCCGTATTGATTCGGCCAAAACGGTGTTGAATGATGAACATCAATTCGCCTTTGCCGGGGGTTTCAATGGAGTGCCCCTGAATAATCCGGGGCGCTTTAAAGGTGGCAAAGGCATACTCTTTTTCTTTGGGAGCCGTCGATTCCAATTCGTCCAACAAGCCCTGAGCCTGTACGCTCGAAAACAAAAGACACAATCCAATAAACAACCAGGTTTTAGTCCCCATTGGTCTTAATTTTCTGGGTATCCCCCCGCTATCCATTGGTTGATTTGCAGCAATTCGCAATCCGAAAGTTTGCCTCCGCCCTTGGGCATAGGAGAATAGCCAGATCCATGCTGAATGGCGCCTAGAAAGGCCTGCGAATTGCTGTTAAGGAAGGATTGCAAATTGGAATACGGCTCCAAGGCAATTCCGGCCCCCGAAACATTTGCCGATGCAGCATTGTGGCAGGCATAGCAACGGTTTTGCAAAATCGGCTTGACGGTAGCCGACCAACCCACGGTGGCGGTATCGCAATCCCCAGGCGGATACAATTCTTCTGCCTTATCGTAATAGCAGCCCGTGCCAAACAGAATAAAAGCCAGTAATAAACCTAGGCTTTTCATGCTTTTTTCATCGAGGTTTTTACGGTTATTTCTATGGTTTCAGAAATGTTTTTGACTTTGTCGTTTTTAATTCCAAAATCGGCCAATTTTATGCTGAACTTCAGATTCAATTGGGCCTCTTCTCCTTTTACAGCCAAGGTGGCGGGCACCCGAATTTCCTTGCTTACTCCATGAATTTCAAGTTTGCCCAGCAATTCAATTTGATGCGAACCAGGCCAGGTCAACGGAGCAGCCTTTTGAATGCTGCCATTGAATGTGGCACGGGGGAACTTGTCGGAATGCATGTAGTTTTCATTGAAATGTTCTTGCATTAGCGCTTTTTCAAATTCAAACCCTCGAATTTGAACCACAAAAGCAACCTCGCCTTTCGATACATCAACGGCCGATAATGCTTGTTTGTTGACAGCCGAAATATCTTCAAGGGCTGCGTCTGAAAAAAACGAAACATGTCCCGTTTTGGTTGTAAACTTCTGCGCCATTCCGGTGCTAACAATAGTCAAAGTAAGTAGTGCGGCAATTAGGTTTTTCATCGATGTGTAGTTTGCTGTGATTTAAAGGTAATGATTAATTTTCAGGTGCGCCAGCGTCAATCCAAGATTGAAGTTGGCTGATTTGACACGATGCCAAGGGGTTTCCGGGTGGCATCAAGGGAATGCCCCCACTGCCGGCAACAGCCTTATTCAGCATTCCGTTCAAGGCCTGTGCCTTAACCAAGGCATAGTTTGCCAAATTAATACCTCCATTTTGAGTCGAGGCATTATGGCAGCCTTGGCATTTTGTTTGAATTAGGGGCTCTATTACTGCCGTCCAGGTAAATTGGGTGGTATCGCAGCCTTCGATGCAGATGGAGTTTGGGGCGCCTTCTGAAAGCCATTGTTGAATCAAGTTGAGTTGCGATGCCGATAAAGGCCCCGAAGGTGGCATTCGTTTGTCAGGGTCCGATTCGTTCAGCACCTCCCAAAAATCTCCATTAAACGGAGCATTGGGATTCAAGATTCCACTGTTCATAAGCGCTTCATAGCTGCTCAGGTTTACTCCGTCAGAAGCGCTGGCCGCGTCGTGGCAACCGGGCATGCCACAGTTCGTTAGCAAAAGTGGGGCAATGTCTCTTGAAAAATACATCTTTCCCGACTGGCAATCTTCAGGCGGGGGATCAGGTAAATCATGCTTGCAGGCCCCAAATCCCAATGTTAAAACCAAAACTACGCTTAGGTTTAGCCAGCCTGACATGCCTTGTTTACCCCAGTTTTTTTTATTTGGATTCATAAAGAGCACACCGGTTTAGAGTTACAGTGGGCAACATATCAAAACCCGGCAATCCTTCTTCGTAGCCCGTGTAAATACCACGCAGTTGAACGGCTTGGTTGGGCAATAAATCGGGAAGCTCAACGGCTGTTTTTCCGCTGAAGGAACACAACACATCAGCCTTGGACGACAGCAATCGAAGGCTAACCGTTGAATCTCCGCTTCGCTCAAATTCGGCCACCAGGCCTTCAACTTCCACAACTTGATTTAGAAGGCTTGCCCTTACCGAATCGTTGGACGACTGAATGAACTGCAAAAGGCCATCTGTTTTGCCAACAAAAGCGGGTTCTTCCTCTTGCACGTTTCGGTGGGGTTTGTTCCACATCCACAGGCCAACACCAAGCAGCAGCGCTGCTAAGCCCAAGACCAAAAACAAGGCAATTTTCTTTGTTTGCATTCTCCAAAAATACATATACTACAAAGGAGTTGCTAAAGACCAGGCCTTAATAATCATTAAAAGGCGTGAAACGGGAACGACGCGCCACGGAAGGAGAATTCGGTTTGAACGAGTGAGGATACTTTGAGGCACCTGCGGCAGGGATTGACGGAGTTACCCCGCAAGGGTGCCGAAGCCTGGCCCGCTAGGTGCGGAGGCGACCTTAGGAGCCCCCGCAAACCAGCTGGGCCAGCCTTTCGGCAACCGCGGAGTAACCCGGAAAGCCCGGCTGCCGCCCCCTAAAAAAACAGAACATCCCAATTTTTAGAAAATGCATTCCCATTTCTTTTGTACTTTGCCATGAAACGAGATTGCCATGAACAAGGAATTCATTGAAAATCAGATTGATAACCCAGAAGAGCTGGAACGGCTCTACCGGAGTCAGCCTGCCGAATTTGCCGCGGCATTTCAGGATTGGGCAGCGGCAGCGCCAGAGCATCCTGCCTTTTATTTTTGGAAGGCGCGCCTGGAATATACCCCCCAGGCGAAGCCCCAGTCCAATGCCGACTGGCTCTGGGTGATTGGCGCCGCCGTGCTAACAGGCGTTTTGGTGCGCCTGCCCGACATCTTTGACCTTGATCCAGATTTCTTTTATCCCCGAAATCTGGCCCTGCTGGTTTTACCCGTTTTGATGGCTTATTTTCTTCGACCAACCTTGAAAAGCCAGCGCAGCTGGATGCTGCCTGCCCTGGGCGTTCTGATTGCCGCCCTGTACATTAATTTTTTGCCCGACAACTCGAACGAAGATGTCTATTTTTTGGCCTGCCTGCATTTGCCCCTATTTTTGTGGAGCCTAACCGGCCTTTCTTTTTTGGGCGAAAATTGGAGAAACGATCGGCAACGCCTGGAATTCCTGCGGTTTAATGGCGATTTCTTTATTATGGCAACCCTGGTTTTGCAAGCGGGCGGACTGCTCAGTTTGATTACCATAGGACTTTTTGAGTTGATTGGCGTTTCGATTGGGGATTGGTATTTCCGGAACGTTATGGTTATGGGAGCGGCGGCCATTCCCGTTCTTAGCACACATTGGGTGCGGAGCAATCCCAAAATGATAAATCGACTTTCTCCATTAATTGCCCGGATTTTTACCCCTTTGGTCTTGATAACCCTGAGCGTTTATTTGGTCGCTATGGTCTATTCGGCCGACACCCTGTTTCAAGACCGCGAGGCGCTTTTGCTCTTTAATTCGGTGCTGATTGGGGTTTTGGCTTTGATTTTATTTTCGGTGGTCGAGGTGGCTCAAAGTACCTCTGCCAAGTTGCAGCTGCATTTGCTGTCGGCACTTTCTCTGGTAACGATTGCCATCAACACCTTGGCTTTGTCGGCCATTGTGTACCGGATTTTTGAATGGGGCCTTTCGCCCAACCGTTTGGCTGTTTTGGGCGGCAATGTGCTGTTTCTTATTCACTTAGTTATGGTGGCTAAGGCCTTGACTTCTGCTGCTCGAAGGGGAGCTAATTTAAGCGGAATTGAATCGGCATTGGTGCGGTTTTTGCCCTTTTACGCCGGCTGGACGATTGTGGTTACATTTTTGTTCCCTTTGATTTTTTGGGGAGGGTACTAAGGCGTATTCCATTGCCGTTTTAAGGTTGTTGATTTTGGACGGCAGCCGGGCTTTCCGCACTACTCCGCAGTTGCCGAAAGTCTGGCCCAGCTGGTTTGCGGGGGCTCCTAACCTCGCCTCCGCACCTAGCGGGCCAGGCTTCGGCACCTTTGCGGGGTAGTTGCGTCAACCCCTGCCGCGCCTCGTGGCCGTTTGCCAGCTGAGATTGGTAAAGCCACCAACATGAATGCAGGTGATTTGCTATTGGTTTTTGAACCCATTTGACTATATTCGGTATGCCTCTTTCTGCATGGAATTCCTTTCCTTAATAACCCATGTTTAAAATGATAAAATTGAATTTCCACCTGAGTTTGACTCCCTACATTAGGTTGAGTTTTGCTCTTACAACATCTTTGTTTATTTCCAATGCACACCAAGGATTCTCCCAGACCTTAGAGTTGTTCGAGGACCAAGTGTTAATAACCAACATGGCCGCTCCTTGGGGCTTTACGTTTATCAACAACGATGAGGTTCTGTTTACAGAGAAGCAAGGCAAACTGTACCGGTATTCCATTTCTACCAGTACGCTGAATGAAATTACAGGGGTACCCCAAGTTTCACTAAACGGCCAAGGTGGATTGTTGGATGTAGCCCTGCATCCAGACTTTAACAACAACAATTTTGTTTATTTAACCTATGCGGTTTCGGCAACCGGCGGTCAAACAACGGCCTTAGGTAGAGGGAACCTAGTAGGCAACCAACTTCAAAATTTTCAGGAATTGTTTAGGGCTTTACCCATTCGTAATTCAGGACAGCATTTTGGCAGTCGTATCGTTTTTGATAACAACAACATGCTCTATATGTCGGTGGGCGATCGTGGAGCACAAAATGAAGCACAAAACAAAAACAACCACCTTGGCAAAGTTTTGCGGTTCAACGACGACGGAAGCGTTCCCGCAAGCAACCCATTGGTTGGCATCCCCAATACACAACCTGAAATTTATTGCTGGGGAAATAGAAACATCCAAGGCATGGCAATGCATCCTACAACCGGCGAAATTTACGCACACGAACATGGCCCAATGGGTGGCGATGAACTCAATTTAATTAAGCCAAATACCAATTACGGCTGGCCAGCGGTTACATTTGGAATCAACTACGATGGGACTCCTATTACCCCCGATACTACTTTGCCAGGCATGGAGCTTCCGCTCACCTATTGGGTTCCCTCCATCGCCCCCAGCGGCATGACTTTTATCAAAAATGGCCAACCCAACAACGAAGCCGATATTCTAATAGGTGCGTTGGCAGGCAAACACATTCACTGGGTTAAATTGGAAGACAACATTAAAGTGGCATCCTCACAAAGCATGAACAACTATGCGCGTTTTAGAGATATACGCCAAGCACCCGACGGCAAAGTGTATGCTATGACCGAGGCTCCAAACAGCTTTGTTCGGCTACGTGTAAGTGGGCTAAACAGCATTTCGGCAAGCAGCAACAACACGGAAGACACCGAAAAAAGGGCAATTCATCCCAACCCTAGTTTTGGGGAAAGCACCTTGTCCTTCTATGTGGAAAACAATCAATTTGTTTCAGTAAATGTCTTCAGTTCGGGTGGCGCACTACTAAGTAATTTGGTTGCTAAACCTTTCTCAAACGGCAAACACGTACTGCCACTAAATACCGAAAAATGGCCCGCAGGATTGTATTATGTGGAAATTAATAAAGGCGGTTTGAAGTCAACCTTGAATTACATCAAACACTAGATAATGCAACGCATTTTATCCAAAACAACAACTTGAAAAAAATGTTAAAAAACCGGATCTTCCCTTGACACTAAAATAGGGCACTCGTACATTTGAAGCTCACTAGTGAATCATTTTTAGACTTTGCTTCGCCACATATTTGGGGTGGCGAAGAACACTTAGGGTATTTTTTGGAGTGAAGTATGTTCGTGGATCAAAGGAAAGCTGAAAAGCAAACCAATGGTTCACTCGGGGGACTCAGAAATGCCTTCTAATTCAACAAAGGCGACTTTGTTGAGGAAGGAGGCGGGAATAACGGGAATGAGTCTGGGTGAAGCGGCAGGATCACCCTTTTTAGGTAAGGATGCTTTAAAGAGAATGTGGTGTGGGCGTCAAATTAAGAATACACACCAGCGGAACTTTAAAACAGCTTACTTGGTTTGATGGAAAAGTGGGTTCGACCCAATGGGAGTCCTTCCGGCCGTTTTAGGTTTGGATGCGGCTCTAAAGGCAGTTGTTTTTGTGTGTTTTCTTATGGATGCCACCCAAGGGTTCCTTCCCAGGCATTTTAGGCTAGGATCCAGCTCAATAGGCAGTTGCCCTTCCCTTAAAAACCGCCAAACGCCCTCTCCATACTTTTAAAAACCCACCAAAATTTTATTTCCCTTGATTTTATTGCTGCCTGTTCTCCTTTAGCTCAGTCCTTCGCCAAACCTTCGTGAATAATGGACCGTCCGTGGCCATGTAGTTGGCCTGCCGAAGCTGCACGATCATCTCTGCCTCAAGCAGGGGTTCATGACCGGTTACCACCACCGGGAAGCGTTGGGTTTGTATCATCCTTTCGACTTCTTTTATGGTCCAAACGCCCAGCTTTTTGCGTTTTTTTTCTTGTATTCGGTCCGCAATTCGCAGCAAAAAGGGGCCGCAGGTCAATTCAGATGGCCCAACCATTCCCAGTTCATGCGCTATAAGCGGGCTAAGGCTAAGGGCAGAGTCGTGGCCTTGTTGTGTTGATTTTTGAATGGTTGTTACAGGCCGAGATGTTTTCCACACCCACCACAGGGGTTTGGGCTGCAACACCATAGAGCCTAACAGTAGGGTTCCTATACCCAGTTTTAAGTTTGAGTTTAGGTTTGTTTTGGCAAAATCAACCAGCACAACTACAAAAACCGCGGCACTAACCAAGGGCAAATACTGCGTAAACAAGGGCTGCATCGACAACGCCACAGCGGTAGGTAAGGCCAAAACCAAGAACCGCAAGGCCAATCCGGCCCAATTTTTCTTAAGCGCTTGTGCAATAAACACATACACGCAAAGCAACACAGTGACTAGGCTGTCCCAACGCATTATCCAATCTGCCATGAATTCCAGCCGCGAGGCTAAGCTAAGCTGAGGCGCTCCAACTTCCCATTTCCAGGCGGTGGTGATTCGGTGAAACTCTAGATTTCCAAACCAGGTCTCGGGGCCATTTAAAATCAAGCAGAACCACAGCGGGAAGCTCCCCAACACCCCTCCCAACATCAGAGGGTAAAGCCGTTTCATGTTAGGGCTATGGGCAAAAATCAATACCGCAAGTCCCCCCCAAATGGCATAATACGATTTGGTGGCTACGGCCAACCCCAAAAACAAACCGGTTTGAAATGCTAAGCCAGGGCTTCGATCTCCCCGTAAATACCTTTCGGCCCGAAAGGCTGCCAACAAAAAAAACAACACAGGCAGCCCATAGTTTGAGGCTTCGGCAAAAGACCTGAGCTGCGAAAAGGCCATCATAAACGAAAGGCCCATTGCCAAACTAAGGTATAAAGGCAATCCACGCTTTTTACCTGCTTCTACCAGCACCAAAACGCAGGCCAACCAAATAAGAATGGAAAATCCTTTTCCTATGGCCAATAAGGTCAGGCTTTCGCCAAACGCCAAGATCAATGGGGCCAAAACCATAGGATAAACCGGAGCTTGCAAAAAGGCAAAATCCCCATACAGCGTTTCACCCTGGGTAAGCCGCCAGGCCGACATAAGGTACATGCTTTCGTTGTGGTCGTAAAATCCCAGTATGAAACGTGCAGAAAAATACGTGGCTGGAACTAGAAGCAGCCACCAAAGCTTAGAATATCTGTTTAAAGTGCGGCCCACTTATTAACGAATCTTGGCAAGCAGTCCTGCCCCTTGTTCTGGGTGTTCGGCCACCCAGCGATTCAATAGTTCCTGGTGCCTATGCCGCGCCAACAATTCTTTTAAGCTGCTTCGTACCGGCCCGGCCAGCCTTTGGTTGCTGTGCTCCATGGCCTGTATGGCATTATCAAGCATAGCTGAACTTAAGTGGTCAAGCCGCGACAAAGCAGCCCATGCTTGGGTTTGAGTAATAAATTCATAGCGCCCCGAGCTGTATTCCTCCAATTGGTTTAGTGCTTTTTCGACTTGCTCGGGAAGGTATAGAGCCTGCAATTCCAATCGGCAAATTTCCAGGTTTTTCCCTCGATTCCCCGGCAATTGTGGTGCCGCTTTTAGCCATTCGGCGGCCCGGTCAGGCTGCAATCGGCAACCCAAGGTAAGGGCATGTTCCAGCAATTGGTAGCTGGCATTGGGTTGATTTAATAAAGCACGGATTTCAGGTAAAAGGGACGTCAAGGCCGAGCTAGATTGGACATTAAGCAGCATTTGTAGGGCCGATTTTTGGACCTCAATGTCGGTTGATTTCAAGGCCTCTTTAAAGGCTAGCTGAACTTCGTTGTTGGTGTTAAACGAGGGGTTTAATTGCCGAAGGGCCTCGGCCTTTAGAGCATGGAACTCACCTTTCTTGGCTAAAACCTGCATCAAAATCGCTGTTTTATCTTCTAAGGGCCATTCCCTCATGTATTCCAAAGCTGAAAATCGATCCAACAACCCATTGGCTTTTAGAGCCATAGATTTCAAGGCGTCCTTGCTTGCTTCAAACCTTCGCTTGCTCAAAATTTGACGGTTCTCATCGGCAACCATAAAATCAACTTCCGCTCCTTCAGGTAAGGAAACCGATAAGGTAGCCTCTTTGGTTTTTATCCATTGCTGAGAGCGAATTATTCTTCCGTCTTTTAAATACACGGCCAGGTTGATGGGCATTTGAAATACAGAGGACAACTCACCCACCTCTTGTTCTTGATTTATGATAAAACGGGCTTCGGGTTTTCCGGCTGCATTGAATACCGTTTCGGTAACCACATGAAAGTGAGGCTCCCCGCCTTTGTACACCCATTGATTCCAAAACCAATCCAATTCCAAGCCAAGCTCGTCATGAAAACTGTTCAACAAATCGTGCGAATCCACATTTTTAAAGCCAAAACTACGCAGGTACCGACGTATGGCTTTGTTGTAATTGGCGCGGCCGCAAACCTCTCGAAGCATATACAACACATGTGCCCCCTTGGGATAGTGCCGAACGGTGCCTGCCGCAGAATGAGCAACGGGCAACAGGTCTTCTCGGCTGGCTTGCAAGGCGCTTTGTGCCGCATTGTGCCGATTCCAATCAAAATGGTCGGCCCCAAAGGCTTCTTTTTCGTACATCCAATTGTAAAATGTAGCGAACGATTCTTGCAGCCAGTGGTGTTTGGCCGAACGTGCGGTAATCAAGTCGCCAAACCATTGATGTGCCAATTCATGGGCATTTACCGATACATAATTTCGGTCAAGGTAACCTCGCTCATCTACGCAAAAAAAGTCGCCAAACACCGTTGCCGAGGTGTTCTCCATGGCTCCATACATAAAATCTTGTACCGGAATCTGGCTGTAGGTCTTCCAAGGATAAGGAATCCCAATTTCTTGTTCAAAAAAATCAAACATTTCCACCGAATACCGGTAAGTGGGCTCGGCTCGGTCGGCTTGGTCAGGATAATACAGCAGCTTCATTGGAACGCCCGAAGCCGATTTTTTCTCCAACACCTTGTACTCTCCAATGCCCAGCATTATCAAATAATTGGCATGCGGAGCAGGCATTTTGTACTGCCATTCTATTTGACCGTCTTTGGTTTTTTTCCGTGAAATTAAGCCTCCGTTCGACAAGACATAATAGGGCTCAGGAAAGGTGACCCGTAATTCTGAAATTACTTTGTCGTTTTGGCTGTCGAACATCGGAATCCAATGCCTGTTGTCAATGCCTTGGCCTTGAGACCAGATTTGCTTTCGGTTGGTGTTGCTGGGGTCATCCCAACCTATAAAATACAAACCTCGTTTTGGGTTGGCGGTGTACTGAATTTCTAAGGTGTGTTCTAAGGCGGTATCTGGACTTGGATTACACCTTAAAACAATGCCCTGATTCATGAGTTCATAAGGGTATGATTTTCCGTTTAGGCGGAGCTCAGATACCCGAATGCCGGGCGCATCTAAAAAAATGGAATCAACCCCCAGACGTTTGGCCTTAAAGGTATGGGTTACCTTACCCAGCACTTTTTTGTTTTGTGGCTCGAACGAAAGCTCCAACAGCAGGTGCGTAAAATCAACGCCATGCGCGCGGGGAGCTGCATCGGGGTCGGTAGCGGTAAAATGTAGGGGCTGCTGAGCCTGAACTCCCAACGCAAAAAATAAACTAAATATCAACGAAACCTTTCTCATGCGTCAAAAGTAGCCAAATTTAGGTTTAGGTTAATTTTATGGTAACGCCAAACCTTAGCAACCTATCCCGCCTCACCACAACTCCACTTCGCTCTCCCAAGCCTCAATTTCCACATCGCTGCACAAACTGGCCGAATAGTCAATAAATTTCCCCCCCGGATGTCCCATAGGATTCACCGAAACACAATGCCACTGCTGCCCAGCTAAGTCTGCTCCGGCCGAATTCAATGCAATGCTGTGCAAGGGTATCCGCATGCCCCGCCCATCGGCTTTCATCACCGATTCTTTTTTGCTCCAAGCTTCAAAAAAGGCGGTTGTCTCTGATTCCGAATGCACTATCTCTTGCATTTCCAAGGGCGAAAATTGCCGGGTAAACAATGCCGGATCTATGCTGCGGTGTTTTTCTACATCAAAGCCTACCCGGTGCCGGGCATGCGTAGCCATGCCAATCCAACCCCCACTGTGGCTGATGTTGAAATCGGGACCTTCTGGAAAATAGGGCCTTCCGTTTGCGTCTTCTTTGAAGGCGGTATGCAATTCCAAATCGAAGCCGTACATGCGCAGGTATTCCAAGCGCAACCTGCGCCCAGCCACATAGCGCAAGCGGTCGGGTACCTGAGCAAACCGTTCCGACTCCCGCAACCAAACTTTGGGCAGGCCAAGCCGATCTACACAGTCGCACAACTCCGAATAAGGCAGCTGCTCCTGAACCCGAACCCATTTTATTTTAAAGGCCTCCTTAGCCATGCTTCAATTGGGTTTTGATGTGGTTGGCCAACCATTCCAGCTCATCAAATATCCAAAAATGATGACCGGGGCGGCGCTCAAACCGAATGGGCAAGGAACTTTCATGCTGCCAATCCGTCAATTGCACATCGGGCACCTGTTCTTCGGTTCCACACAATACCGACAAGGGCACAGGATAAGGCTCAGCCACCCGATGCCGAAAGGTGTCGATGGCGTAAAAGTCATTCCTTACCATAGGCAAAAAGATACCCAATAATTCCGGATTGTTCAATATGGCTTCGGGCATTCCATGCAGTTCCCGCAGTTTTTCGCTGAACTCGGCATCGGTTAATATGCTGCGCTTTTTGTCAAAATGATGCACCGGAGCCACCTTTGATGTCAGCACGGCTCCAAAGGGCAGGGGCTTTCCCTCATCGCGCAGACGCCGCATCAGCAAATGCGCCACATAGCAACCCATGGAATGCCCGTAAAACGCAAATGCACCATTAAGCTGTCCCTGCATTTGTTGGTAATGCTCTTCGGTAATTTGGTGCAAATTCCGCAGCAATGGCTCTTTAATTCGGGAACCCTTCCCCGGCATTTCAAAGGTGACGCAACGAAAATCGGCCTCCAATGCCTCAATCAACTTTAGGTAAGAGGCAGCATTCCCGCCCCCAAACGAAAACATAAATAAGGTGGGCTTACTCACGATGTCGATTCTTGGGCATTTACTTTAGCCAGTTCATCTATATTTTTTTCCCATTCGGCCATAGCCTGGTCCAATTTTTTTCGGCAGGCCTCGTATTCGGCAAAAAACTCCGCCCCCAAGGTTTTAAACTGCTCGCCATCTTGCAGTTTGGCATCCATTCCGGCCAAGGTTTCTTCCAGTTTTTGAACCTGATTTTCGGCCTTTTCTACCTGCTTTTGCAGGTTTTTTGCCTGTTGTTGAAGTTCTCTGTTTGCCGGTTTAGGCTCTTGAACCACCGGCTTGGCCGCCGTTTCTTTTTTCGCTTTGTCGCGCTCCAATTCGGCAAAGGACTCCAATTGCTTGTTGCGCAAAAATTCATCAATGCCCCCCAAGTGGGTTTTTATGCCCCGGGGCGTAAACTCCAAGGTTTTGTTGGTAAGTCCCTGTAAAAACTCCCGGTCGTGGCTAACCACCACCAAGGTTCCCGGAAAATGAACCAAGGCCTGTTTCAACACTTCTTTCGATACAATGTCCAGGTGGTTTGTCGGTTCATCTAGAATCAAAAAGTTCAGGGGAGTCAGCAGCAATTTGGCCATCGACAAACGGGCTTTTTCTCCGCCCGAAAGCACTTTTATTTTCTTTTCAACCTCTTCTCCACTAAACAAAAAGGCGCCCAAAATTCCACGAATTCGGGTAAAGGCATCCGATTGGGCCGCCGCGTATTCCATTTCTTTCAACAAGGTATGGTCGCCCTGCAGCCGGTCGGTTTGGTGCTGGGCAAAATACCCCAAGGCTACATTGTGTCCGGTTTCCAATTCTCCGGAATAATCTAAATCGCCAGCAATAATGCGCGACAAAGTGGTTTTGCCCATCCCGTTTTTCCCTACAAAGGCCACCCGGTCGCCCGACTCAATTTCAAAGGAAAATGGGGCAATGACGTTTTTGTCTCCGTACGATTTCGACAAATTCTCGGCCCGGGCCACCACCTTTCCGCTGCGGGGCGGTTCAGGAAAGCGGATTTTCATGGCAAAAATCTCATCTTCATCTACCTCGATCCGCTCGGTCCTATCCAGTTTTTTTTGCAGCGATTGAGCAAAGCTGGCCTTCGAGGCTTTGGCCTTAAACCGCTCTATGTTCCGTTCCAAACGGGCAATTTCTCGGTCTTGGTTTTTCTTGGCGTTCATCAGCTGTTCGCGCCGTTCTTGCCTCAATTCCAAATACTTAGAATAGGGGGCTTTGTAGTCTTCAAGTCTGCCGGCGGTAATTTCTAGGGTACGGTTGGTCAAAGCATCTAAAAATCGGCGGTCGTGGCTAATCATCATGATGGAACCGGGGTAACCCTTCAAAAATTCCTCCAGCCAAATAATCGATTCAATGTCCAGGTGGTTTGTCGGTTCGTCGAGCAGCAGCAAATCGGGCTTGGTTAGCAGCAGTTTGGCGAGTTCTACGCGCATTTGCCAGCCACCGGAAAAGTCGGCCATGCGCCGTTCCATGTCTTCGTCCGAAAATCCGAGTCCTTTCAGCACTTTTTCCAGTTTTTCGTCGGTGCGGCTGCCTTCCAGCACATCAAAGCGCTCTTGGGTGCTGGTCAGGTCTTCAATCAACTGCGAATAGGCGTCCGATTCATAATCGGTACGGGTTTGCAATTCATGGGTAATCCGTTCCAGTTCTGCACCCAGGCGCTGCACCTCGGCAAAGGCCGTGGCGGTTTCTTCTCGAATGGATTTGGTGGATTTATGGGCAAATTCCTGAGGCAGATAGCCAATTTTGAATTCGCGCGGGCGCGCTACATCGCCTTCCGAGTGGTTGATCCACCCGGCCAAAATTTTCATCAAGGTCGATTTTCCGGCCCCGTTTCGGCCAGCCAGACCAATGCGGTCGCCCGAATTCACTTGAAAATTCAGATCCTCGAACAGCACCGTGCCCCCGAAATACACCGCCAGATTTTGAACGCTAACCATGGCGCAAAAGTAGTAAAAGAGAGGCTTACCGCTAGGGCTGAAGCAGTAGATTTTAAGATGTTGGGCGGCAGCCGGGCTTTCCGGGCTAGTACGCGTGGCGCGGGGGGGCGCTGCAGGGAAAAAAGGAGCTCCCAAGGTCGCTCTTTTTCCCCGGCAGCGCCAGCCCCCGCGCCCCTTGCGCTCTAGCTCCGTCAATCCCTGCCGCGGGCGGCGCTAAACCTAATATGATTTACAGGAATTAGAATGGTTTAAGCGTTGGGCCAACCCAGTTAGGGTAGGTGATCAGGGATTCACCCATACCGCATTGGCCGGGCGGTAGTTGTTCCCTTGAGCCAGCCACACCACCGCCAGGTAGCGCCGTGGCCCTGTTGGGCGCAGCATGCTCAATCGGGTTTTAAAAGCCGGATTCCCGCTGCTCGAAAACAACACTTCGTTTCCCAATCCCGAAGCCGAGGCATGCTCGGCCAACACATTGTAGTGCCGTTCAGGTTGGTTTGCCGACCCCGCTTGCAGCATTAAGGTTTCGGGTACCAAGGCATATACATTCACAAAGGCCCCTTCCGGTAGGCCTCGGTACCGGTACCCAAACAGGTCCCAAGCCACCGAATCTGCACCCAAGTTCACTGTTTTTACCTCCAAACCCACCCCTGCCGATTCCAGCCGCTGGGCCGAAATCTGCGCTTCTACTTCGCCCGCAACGTTGCTCGAAGCATTCGGACCCACACAAAAGTTGGGAACCGCCCCCACCGAATAGGCCGCTAAAATCGCTGGAGCCGCCGCCGAGTACAACGGATCGTTGCCCTGTCCATACACCGAAATGGGAATGGCCTGTGCATTGTTCATGTCAAGTGTTTGAAAAAAAGGCAGGGAAAACGCCCCCGAAGCCGCGCTTTGTGTGGAGGTAAAGAAAAATACCGGAAAGGCATAGTCCCGGCCAGCATACACGCAGTCGTCCGCGCCGTCGCTTGCCTCAACATCATAATTCAAGGCATTGGGATCGGCACAGCCCCGTTCGTCCGAGCACGAAAAACCTGCAAGGATGCTTAGTACAAGAAACCAAAATCCCAAAACCCGCATAGCACAAAGGTACGCAGATTGAAGCTGGCTTGTCAACAGAAAGGAAAAAAAGAAGGGGTTGCCCCCTTCCAAAGCCGCTGTTCGTCAATGAAATCCCTTAATCTCTTTTCTTCTTGTTTTTTGAGAAGCTTTCCATCTTTAATTTCTCGGCCTGTTTCCGCGCATTTTTCCAAGGTAACTGGCAATTGCTTGGATAACTGTTCCAAACCTAACTTGGCTCTTTCCTGAAATGACATCATGAAGTTGAACTTTTAAGGTTTTATCCAAAATCCCAAAACCCGCATACCACAAAGGTGCGCAGATTGAAGCAGGCTTGTCAACAGAAAGGAAAAAAAAGAAGGGGTTGCCCCCTTCTTAAAACAATTTAGTACCTGTAATACTCTGGCTTGAAGGGGCCTTTCACTTCAACCCCAATGTAATCGGCCTGGTCTTGCGAAAGCTGTTCCAATTCCACTCCAATTTTGGCCAGGTGAAGCCAAGCTACCTTTTCGTCCAAATGCTTGGGTAGGGTGTACACTTGATTTCCGTAGGCCTGGTGGTTGGTCCACAATTCCAACTGAGCCAGCGTTTGGTTGGTAAACGAGTTTGACATAACAAACGAAGGGTGGCCGGTGGCACAACCCAAGTTTACCAATCGGCCTTCGGCCAACAAAATAAGGTCGTTTCCGTTGATGTTGTACAGGTCAACCTGAGGTTTAATGGTTACCTTGGTTTGACCAAAGTTTTGGTTTAGCCATGCCACGTCAATCTCGTTGTCAAAGTGCCCGATGTTGCACACAATGGCTTTGTCTTTCATGTTCAGGAAATGTTCGCCCGTTACAATGTTTTTGTTGCCGGTGGCGGTAACAATAATGTCGGCATCGCCAACAACGGATGCAAGGCGTTTAACGGCAAAACCGTCCATGGCGGCTTGCAGGGCGCAAATGGGGTCAATTTCGGTAACAATAACCCGAGCTCCGGCACCGCGCAGGGAAGCGGCCGAACCTTTGCCCACGTCTCCGTAGCCACATACCACAGCTACTTTTCCGGCCATCATAACGTCGGTTGCCCGGCGAATGGAATCAACCAAGGATTCTTTGCAACCGTATTTGTTGTCGAATTTTGATTTGGTTACCGAGTCGTTCACGTTGATGGCAGGCATAGGAAGGGTGCCTTTTTTCATGCGCTCGTACAAACGGTGAACACCGGTGGTTGTTTCTTCCGACAGACCTTTGATACCGGCTACCAATTCAGGATAGCGGTCTAAAACCATATTGGTTAGGTCGCCGCCATCGTCCAAAATCATGTTTAAAGGTTTTCTGTCTTCGCCAAAGAACAAGGTTTGCTCAATGCACCAATCGAATTCTTCTTCGTTCAGGCCTTTCCAGGCGTACACCGAAACACCGGCAGCGGCAATAGCGGCTGCGGCATGGTCTTGGGTTGAGAAAATATTGCAAGAAGACCAAGTAACCTCGGCGCCTAAGTGAACCAGGGTTTCAATTAAAACGGCGGTTTGAATGGTCATGTGCAGGCAACCGGCAATGCGGGCACCGGCCAGGGGTTTGCTGTTGCCGTATTCCGAACGCAAAGCCATTAAGCCAGGCATTTCGGCTTCAGCCAAGCGTATTTCGTTGCGGCCCCATTCGGCCATGCTGATGTCTTTAACTTTAAAGGGGGTAAAAGGAAATGAAGGCTTCATTTAAATGGTTGTTTTGTTCAACTAAGGCGCAAATGTAGGAAAAATCACCCTCGACACCAATTAACCCTGTTAGGTCAACCCTGCGCCGCCTTCAAACACCAAATGTTGGCCGATAGGGCAGGTGCTGCATTGCCTTTTTTGGCAGGCGCTTTCGTAGCGCTCAAGGGCCGCTTGGCTGTTAATGGCCGATAAAATGGGCAAGCCTGAGCCTATCCATTTTTGAGTGATTCGGTTTTTTTCGGCGGGAAGTTCCTTGTGCCAATCCAAAGCCGCTTGCATCCATTCGGGGCGGTTGCGCAGCTTGCCTCTTAAATAAATCAAAGGGCTTAGGGCATTTAGCAGCGCCGATTCATAGCCGGCCCAGCCCCTACTTCGACGGGTTTTGCTGGGCCTGCCCGGATGGTAATGCGTTTGCCAGTACTCGGGCAAAGGCAAAGTCCAGGCCGCCCGCAGCGATTCGGCTCCGCCGGGGCTAAGCAATTCGGTAAGGGGGTGGCAATGCTGCAAAACCGCCTGCATTCGGGCCAAACGCAATGCCGGAAAGGCCGCGGGACGAATTCCGCCCATTTTCCATAAAAACAAGGGCAATGCCTGAGCCGTTAACCCTGATTCCAAGGCTTTGTGGGTTTGTTGCCATCGCGCTGCCTGGGCATCGAAGTCGTTCAGCAACCCAGCTTGGCCTAAAATCAAGGCCGTTAGGGTGTCGGTTTGATTGCGGTAGCGGTAAGCCAAGCTTAAGGGAAAAGCCCGGCCCAAAAGCTGAAAGGGCAAGGCATTGGCGGCTCCGCCTTGAGAACGCAACAGGGCCTCCCATAGCAACTGACCCCAGTCCATGTTTAGGCTTTGAAGGCGTTCTTTCCACATTTCGGCCCGGCGTTCTAAGCGTCGAATAACCCACATCTCGTCCCAGTCGTCGGCCCTTGGAACCCTAAGGGGAAAGTGAATGGAACAGGGCGGATCGTTCAGACTGCCATCGAGCTCCCGCTGTTGGTGTCGCCAGTTTTCGGGGATCAATCCTTTTAATTCTAAGGTGGGCAAGGGGCCGCGGTCGCCCAAAACGATCTCTTCGTCGTGTTCCCAAACCACATGCAATATTACATTGGCATAGGCGGGGTCTTGGTTGTGCCCATGCCGAAACCAGTCGGAAGACCGCACATGCAATTCAATTTGACCGCCCCATTCCTGGTTGCCGATGCGCAATCGACCAGCATGGAAGTCGGGGCCTCCATAGGTGTTTAACACCCCGGGGTGAATAATTTCAAGCGGTTGGTGGGGGACGACCTGCAGTATTTTTCCGCGCCAGGGATGCCGTTGCCATACCTGATGCAGGAAGGATTCCTGTACCATCGTCTTATGTATTTCTGCGAAGGTAGGACCGAGATTTCAACTTGTCAAGGTCAAAACCGTGTTTTTTTGGGGTTTTAGTTGAAATGTGGCGCTGCGGCAGGGATTGACGAGGCTACCCCGCAAAGGAGCAACCGGCAGTCAGCCCTTGCACGGCAGAGCGACGCGAGGAGCTACTGCCGGGCCTGGGCTGACCCGGTTGGGCCTGCGGAGTAGGCCGGAAAGCCCGGCTGCCGCCCAAAAAAACAAGGCAATCTGCCCTCTTTTTTGTAATCTTGTTCTATTGATTTTGAATGGTATGCGCGTTTTAATTACCGGAAGCAACGGACTGCTGGGGCAAAAATTGGTGGAGCTGCTGTCGAAGCAGCCGGGCTTGCAGGTGCATGCCTGTGGCCAAGGCGAAAATCGGCTGAAACTACCGGCAGGAGTGGACTATGCGCCGTTGGACATTCGCGATGCAGAACAGACTCTGCGCCTTTGGGAAAGCGTTCGTCCTAATTCGGTGATTCATGCTGCGGCCATGACCAACGTGGACGCTTGCGAGCAAGGGCCCGACACCTGCGATGCTGTAAACATTCAGGGAACCGAGCATGTGCTGAGCGCCTGCGAACGCTGGAACTGCCATTTAATTCACATTAGCACCGATTTTATTTTTAACGGAAACGACGGCCCCTACGACGAAAGCGCTCAGGCAGACCCGCTGAGCCACTATGGACTTAGCAAATGGAAAGCCGAAGAAAAGGTAATGCAAAGCAGCTTAAAATGGGCGATTTTGCGCACCGTTTTGGTGTATGGAGTTACCCAAGGAATGGCCAGGTCGAACATTGTACTTTGGGCCCGAAACGCCCTGAAAAGTGGGAATCCTGTGCGGGTGGTGAACGACCAATTTCGTTCGCCTACCCTGGCCGAAGATTTAGCCATGGCTTGCTGGCTTGCCATTCAGCATAAAGCAGAAGGAATTTACCATATTTCGGGCCCCGATATGATGGGCATTGATGAATTGGTACGCCGGGTGGCGGCCTTTTGGAACCTGCCTACCCAGGCCATGGAAACGGTAAGTTCGGCCACCCTAAACCAACCCGCACAGCGGCCACCCAAAACCGGCTTTATTATTGACAAAGCCCGACATGAATTGGGCTATGCTCCGCACACATTTGAAGAAGGCCTGGCCTTGGTTGATGCCCAGATTGCTGCCATGAATACAGGTTCAAGCACACAAGAACCATGAGCCTGAAAGGGAAAATTGGACTGGGCTTGGCAGCCCTGTTTTTGATTAGCCTTATTGGTTTGGCTTTATTGATGAAGCAAAAGCCCGAGGTGCTGCCCGCCGTGCCGGGATTGCCCAAGAAAACCCAAGCCAACATTGGCGAAGTGGTAGATGAGTTTAATGGGGTAAAGGTATATTACAACGGGGCTGTAGATCATGTGGCTGGACGAAACCTTGCGCCCGACGGCTACAATTTAGGTTTGAAGTACCAATGCGTGGAATTTGTAAAACGGTATTATTATGAACGGCTTGGGCATAAAATGCCAAACAGCTATGGGCATGCCAAAGATTTTTTTAATGGGGCACTAAAAGACGGGCAGAGAAATGCAGACAGAGGATTGATTCAATTCAGCAATCCGAGCAAGAGCAAACCCAAAGCCGAAGATTTGCTGGTGTTTGATGGTTGGATGGGAAATCCTTTTGGGCATGTGTGCATAGTTAGCCGGGTTGGCGATGATGAATTGGAAATTGTGCAGCAGAATCCGGGGGTTTGGGGTTCGTCTAGGGAACGTTATGGGCTGAGCTTTGAGGACGGGAAATGGGAAATAGAGGGAGGGCGAATTTTGGGTTGGCTTCGGCGGCCTTGATTGGGGTTGCTGGGGTGTGGGGTTTGAGTTTTGAGTGGGTTTTAATAACCCAAATTTGGGAAAAACGTAGGCTTTAGGCTACCTTTGATACCATGAAAAGGATGCTTTTTTTATTCAGTGCAGTGGGCCTTTTGGCCTTGGGTTGCGGGGAGAATCCATCGAATAAGAACCAAGAATTGGTTCAGCTTCACGAACGTATGCTGGCGGTGCACGATTCGGTTATGCCCCTAACGGGCACCTTAATGTCGTTAAAGCAAAAATGCATTCAGCAAGCAGATTCAGCGGTTGACTCGACCGCTTCAAACCAGTGGTACTTAAAGGCCCGATCGTTGGAAAACGCCTACAACGAAATGATGAACTGGATGCATAGGTACGCCGAATTAAAAGACACAGCGGGGTTAGATTGCCTTCGGAGAGAATTGCAGGGAATTGAAGCAGTTGCCGTGCACTATGGACATAGCATGGACGATGCCCGTCAGGCTTTGCAGGCCGTGGATTCCATAAGCCAATAACCCATGAAAAAACAGGCCGTATTTTTTTTGGTGTTGGGATTGAGCTTTGGGGCCTGCAAAACAGGGACCGATTCCCCCTCAGGTTCATTGCCCTTTTTGGGCGAAATGACGTTTATGACCGATGCTAATGGCAGGGCAGATTCCAGTGTTCAGGCTTTGCCGGAATGGAGGTTCATTAACCAAAACGGGGATACGATGCACTCGAAAAACCTGGCGGGAAAGATTAGGGTAAGCGATTTCTTTTTTACGACCTGCCCAACGATTTGTCCAAGGATGTCGGGCCAAATGCTGCGCATTCAAGAACGGTACAAAGGCGATGAACGCATAATGCTGTTGAGTTTTAGTATAGATGCGCAGCATGACACAGCCGAGGTATTAAAAAGCTATGCCGAGAAATTGGGAGCCGACACCCGTCAATGGCATTTTTTGACTGGAGAACCGGACTTGATATTTGAACTTGCGTCCGCCCACGGATCTTTCGCCGAAGCCGATGCCAATGCTCCTGGCGGGTTTGCCCACAGTGGGGCTTTGATTTTATCGGACCGCCAAAACCGGGTAAGGGGAATGTACGATGGCACCAACCCAAAGGAAGTGGATAGGTTAATGGCCGACCTGGAATTACTTTTAAAAGAACCTGTGGAATTTGGTCCTAAGGCCTTGGAACTTGAAACTGGGTTGCACCATGAATAAATGGGGGGTGTTGGCCTTGGTTTTGGGAATTGGACTAGCCATTTGGGCTGTATTGCGAATAAAACCAGATTCAGGTTCGATTGCCCGGGGAGAAAAACTGTATGAATTGCACTGCTTGAACTGCCACGGGGAAAAAGGCGAAGGACTTGGCAGGCTTATTCCCCCCATTCATAGACCAGAAGCCTACAGCGATGCTGAATTAATCTGCGCCATACGCTATGGAAAAAAAGGGGAACTTCAAGTGGGCGGAATCGTATACGATGGAGTCATGCCCCCAAATTTTCAGCTGGACGAAGGGGAAATTCGAGATTTGGCCCATTTTGTTCGGAAAAAAATTAAAAATTGCGGCGATTGTCAGGAACTCGAGCTGGCTGAAATCCCCGTATTTTTATCGAATTGTACTTTGGCACAGCCTTTGTAGTGAGAAAAGTTAGCCCAAACTCATTATTGCTTACTTTTGAACTATGATTTTCAGTTTCCCAACGAATATTGCGGCCGTATTGCGCACAAATCTGATGCTTGCTTTGGTGGTATTCTCGGTGGCAATGGTAGTTAGCCCGGGTTGTTCTGGGCGAAAGAAAGCCGAGCAAGCCGCCCAGGAACAACGAGACAAAACGATTCAAGGTGCGCTGTCAAGTTTAAAAGCCCTAATGACCGACAATGGAATGACCGTACCCCAAAAACGGGCGGAATGGAATCGGATTAAAAACCTAAATTTAAACCACGCGGAGGTTGATGAATGGTTGGATAAGGTTGATGCCTTTTTAAAGCAAGAAGAACAGCGAATGGCAGAAGAGAAATTAGAATCGGAAAGGTTGGCAGCGGAGAAAGAAAAGGCCAAAAAATCCTTTCAAAACCTATTGACTTATTTTGAGCGGATAGCCAATGCAAGCAGCGTAGATGACGCCAATCGGCATATTCAAGAGGCCTTAGGGCTGTTTTCTTCGGCCCAGGTTCCTGTTTTGATTGTAATAAGTACCGGGGCGAATGGGTCAAAAGATTACGATAGGCCCACCACAATACGAAAGTACCTTGATTACATTAAAGACCAACGAAAATACGAACGGCAAGCCGAACCATTGAAGTTGGATGAACAGGGAAAAATCAAAGAACTAGAATTGATTAAACAATGAGCATGTCCCGATACATAATAGCCCTGTTTTTTATAATGGGCTTCAGTGCCGCCGGTTTGGGGCAAGAAAAATCTTTGGAAATTACCCCCCAACGAAAACGGGCCATCGACTCCTTGGCCCTTGAAAAGGTGCGCGATTTGAGCCGATACATTACCTTGGTGGGAAACAAGAGCACCCCATTTTCTGAAGCTCAACGCGTTATTGACCGCGCAGTAGAACTGTTTTCGGACGACGCGCAAATTGGGGTTTCTTCATTGAACCGCCGAGAAATCCGCTACTTTACCGTTCGTAGGTATTTTGACCATTTAATGGCCTTAAACTACGATCAGGTTACCGTAGAATGGTACAATATTCAGTACGTTAGCGATTTGGAATTGCAGCCCGATGGTCGGTACGTCGGGGTAATTACCATTTTTCAAAAATTTACGGGCCAAAACAACGAAGGGTTGAAATACGAGGATACAACCAAAAAAGACATCACCATTTATGTGGAGAAAAAACAAACCCAAATTGGTGGGCGTCTTGTTGATTATTGGGATGTATGGCTTGGAGATGTTCGCGTAGCTCACACCAGCAAATGATGCGAGGGGGCCTGTTTTTGCCCCGATTGATTGTTCTATGCTGCCTGCCCTTAAGCAACGCAGTGGCTCAGGATTTTGGAATTGATCCCAACCGCGAGGTTCAACTTCAGGCTTCAACCAAGCAGGTAAATCAATTTTTTAGAAGGTTCAATGCAGAAGAAGCCCCCGACGGAAAACGCTGGTTTTCCGACCACCCCGATTACCATTCCTTTGGCATCCGAAAAAGGTACATCCCCTTGCTGTTTGATAAAGGCGCAGGGATTCCCGACAGTTTGGTAAGGGCATTTACCAACGAGGCAGTCAACGGAAAGCAATTCCTTTCTTTGCATGGTGGCGCATTTTTGGCCGAGGTGCATTCTGTTTTTTCATGGGAAGGTAAACTCGATACCCTGCAGTTGTTTTTATCTATTCAAGAAGAATCGGTAGGTTCAAAATGGGTAATGGTTGCTGCAAAAGGAATGTCGATTTTGACTGTGGGCCAAAAAGACAGCAGCTTGGTCTTTTTGCACCCCCTTTCGCATGAAATTGAATTCATGAATCTATTTCGGGTATTTCAAGATGCAGAAAACATGCATGCCTATGTGAAAGAAGATTTTGAACCCGATGGGTTAAGCGTTTTATGGTACGAGATACAGCGGAAAAGAGTGGTATTTAAATCAGTAATTGGTGTTAAGTTTCATTTTCGGCAAATCGAGGGCTGGTATTTTACCCTTGAACAAAAACTGAGGCCAGAACTCAATTCTGGCTGGTTGATTACCGGTTTGCAGCGCAGCTTAGAATCCAATAAAAATTCCATACCTCATGATTAAAGGGCGGTATTGGTTTGGGGTTGTTCTAGCACTTTGCTTTAGTTTTTATGGACGAGCTCAGTCTGCCGACGATAAATGGGCTGCCGATGTTCGTCGAATGGTAGATTGGTATTCCTATGCACTGAACATTTTGGGCAGCGACTCCGCATTTGCCTCAGACAAAGAAACCCTGGTTCGAGAAAGTTACCTGCGCATTTTTCGGGATGCCAAGGTTTTGGTTGAAGACGACTTAATTGAAAACCGAAGGGAGGTTACCAACAAAGAAATTCAGGCCTATTTGCGGGACGTTGATTTCTTTTTTAAACGGGTTGAATTTGAACACATTGTAGGGAAAATTGAAAGGAAAACAAATCAAATGGGCCGGCCCTACTTTTTGGTGGAAACCCAGAGAATCATGAGGGCTATTGACCTTGACGGCAAGTCAATTGAAAATCGAAAGCCTAGGTTTTTCGAAATTGAACTCAACGAACAAAGGCAGGTTTTGTACATCGTTTCGGTGTACACCAGCCGAAAAGGCCTAGAAGAAGATCTGGTTCATTGGTGGCAAGGATTGACTCCATCGTGGAAATCGTATGTCTCCTCAGGAATCCCCTTGCCTGAAAATACCGGGTATTTGTCCGATATCTTGGCTTTTGATTCCCTTGCAATTCCCGGCAACCGTTATACCATCTCTGGCAAAAGCATTGCTTTGGAAAATGCCTGGTTGGCTTCGCAATTACTCAAGGTGCTAGCTGCCGATAGTTTGGATTTAAGTGGGAAAGCATGGATAGATGACCTTACACCCCTTGCCCAGTTTAGTCAGTTGAAATGGCTTTCGCTGTCGAATTTGCCCATAAGCGATTTAACCCCTCTGCGCAATTTAAGTAGGCTGGAATTTTTGGATCTTAGCCATTGTAAAATTCAAGATCTTAGTCCATTGCGCTTTTTAGATGGACTAGAAAAAATCAACCTTGGGCATAGTTTAATTGCAGATGTAAACGAAATTAACCGGTTGGTCGGCTTAAAATTTGCCGATTTGACAGCCTGTCCCATAGCCGACCTAAAGAATATACCCCTGTCGGGAAACTTGCAGCACCTTATTTTAGACAGCACTCAAGTAAAAGACGTAGAGCCCTTGGCCGGATTTCCTAACCTAAGTGTTTTAAGCCTAAACCATTGTCCCATTACCGATATCAGGGCTTTATCTGTCCTCCCTTCACTGAGCCGGGTTTACCTTGAAACAACCCCAATTAATACAATTCTACCATTGGCAAGTGCAAAAAAGTTGAATTATGTTTTTTGCGATGGGAGTTCTTTAAGCCAAAAAGAGGCTCAAGCGTTTCGACAGGCAGCCCCGCACATTACCTTGGTTTTTGGTACCGCCGACATAAAACGTTGGTGGAAAGGACTGCCTTCAGAATTAAAAACGACATTGGATTCAAAAATCCGAAATTGGTCGCCCGGAAGCAAAGAGTTTTTACAAGCTTTGGTGCGCATGGACAGCTTGAGCTTTGTACAAAAAGACTCCTTCGATGTGTTGGTTTTAAAACCCCTGTCCGAGTTGCGTTACCTCAATCTAAAATCATGCAAATTGAAAGGAGCCGAGGTGTTGAGTGGGTTTAAAAACCTGCAGTATCTTGATGTTTCCGAAACGGGATTGACCCATATAAATTGGGTGTCGGGCCTAGTTCAACTAAGGGTTTTTAGGGCTGAAAAGAATCAAATTTCAGATGCATCGGCTTTGGCAGGGTTAAACAACTTGACCCAAGTAAGATTGGATGGCAATCTGTTGCCCTATAAGCCAACCCTAGCCTTGGTCCATTTGCATCCTGAATGGAATATGCTCTGGCATAGCGATTGGTTGAGGCTTCGTTGGCAAGAATTAGATACTTCGTGGACTCAAATGTTGAAGGTCAAATACCCTGATTTGCCTGAATCAGATGCATTGCACCAATTGGAGCATGCGGCTGCTTTAGAAAAGCCAAATCAATCGGGTTTAAAAGGAGCAGGCCCCGCCCATTTTATGCCCTTTTTGGAGGAATTAATTTTGCCAGAGGCAGGATTGCTCGACTTAGGTTTTGTGGCCCCCTTGACGGAATTAAAGACCTTGGATGTTTCCGGAAATCCAATTTCCTCCTTGCAGATGCTGAATGGGTTGGTGCAATTGGAAGTTTTAAAGGCTTCGGCAACCTTAATTGGAAAGTTGGAGGCCTTGCCCAGTTTTTCAGCCTTGGTTAGGCTTGAGCTGGCCTCAGGGCCTTTGGAGAGTTTAGATGGCATTGAACGTTTTCCGTTGCTGCGGCATTTAGATGTGTCGGGAAGCAAAGTTCGACGCCTGAAACCCCTGGAAAAGCTGCTGGGATTAAAAACGCTGAAGGTGTTCAATACCCGTGTGGCACCAAGAGAGGCCGCCGCATTCCGAAAGCAATTTCCGGAATGCGAAGTGCTGCACTATTGATCTAATTTGTTTTCGGGAGCTGACGGCGGAACGGCGTTTGCCGAATTCATGGCCCGGGCTAGACCTTGAAAAACCCAAAGCAAAACACCTTCGCTGGCCCGCTCAATGCTAGGCTGTACCAATGCAACTTCCTCGGCATTCCACTTTCCTAAAACATAATCGCTTTGTTGTCCGGTTTTAAAGCGCCTATCTATACCGAAGCGAAGACGTGGGTAGTTTTGGTGGCCCAAAGCCCGCTCAATATCGCTCAGCCCATTGTGGCCTCCTGCCCCTCCTTTTGGTCGAATACGCAACTGCCCCAGCGGAAGCGCCAAATCATCGGTAATTACCATAAGTTCTTCGGAGGCAAGAATTTTCTCGGAATTAACCCAAAAACGAAGGGCTTCGCCCGATTTGTTCATATAGGTATTGGGTTTGAGCAACATCACCGAACGGCTTTTGTATTTGCCCTTTGCAATCCAGCCAAACCTATCGGTCTTCCATTCCGCCTGAAGGCGCGTGGCAATAGAATCAACCACATCAAAACCAATGTTGTGCCGGGTGTTTTGGTAAGTTTCCCCTGGATTTCCAAGACCAACAATAAGAAATACGCCCATGATTTGGTGGTTCGAACTGAGGGTTAAAGGTAGGGGTTTTGGAGTAAAGACAGCCCTTTGGCTGTTTTTGCAAAAGGGGGAAAGAAACACCCAAAAAAAATCGCAATAGAATAGGGGTTAAATATTGAAATTCCCAAAAATGCCACTACCTTTCGGCCATAAACCAAATTTCACCATTATGAAATCAATCAAACATTTACTGGCTGCAAGCGCATTGTTTGCTTCCTTGACTAGCTGCATTACAATGACTAGCGTAACCGTATCAGACGTAAGGCCTGGCGGAGGTAATGAAGTTACCGCCTATGCCGATGGAATGGGCTTTTTGTACCTGACTGCTCCCCGTGATTTGGGCGAGAAAGTAGCCGCAGAATTGGCAGGCAAAGGTGCCGTGTCTAATATTTCAACCAGCATGACCATGCGGAACTGGGGTATAATTCAGTACTACAAGGTAACTGCCAAAGGTAGTACTGGCAAATAAGCTCGTTTACCTTTTTTTGGCGCGGGGTTAAGCAGCTTGATTCTTTCGAATCGGCCTGCTTAGCCCCGCGCTCTTTTTATTTAGAATGGAACTCGATGCCGTTCCTTTTTTAAATTCTTTGCTTAACACTGGTTTAATGCCCCCAAATTGCTACCTTTGCACCCTGTTTAATCAGCGTCATGAAAACCGGCCCTAAATTTTTCTCGGGCAGTGTCGACCAGGCCCTTGCTGCACAAATTGCTCAAGCCTATGGCTCGGGTTTGGGGCAGAGTCAGTTGGTGCGGTTTTCAGACGGAGAATTGCAGCCGGTTTTGGAAGAAACGGTGCGCGGCTTTGATGTGTTTTTAATTCAAAGCACGGTTCCCCCAGCCGATAATTTGCTGGAATTGCTGCTTATGGTTGATGCCGCTAAGCGTGCCTCAGCCGATAAGGTGATTGCCGTGATTCCCTATTTTGGCATGGCAAGGCAAGACCGCAAAGACAAACCTCGGGTAAGCATTGGCTCTAAATTGGTTGCCAATTTGTTGTCGGCAGCGGGTGTTACCCGGGTTATGACCATGGATTTGCATGCCGACCAAATTCAAGGTTTTTTTGATGTGCCCGTTGACCACCTCTACGCTTCCTCCATTTTTGCTCCACACATGCAATCCTTAGGCATTCCCGCCGAAGATTTGGTCGTTGCATCGCCCGATATTGGTGGTTCAAAACGCGCCAATGCCTACTCTAAATTTTTGGGTTGTGGAATGGTTATGCTGTACAAAGAACGCGCTCAGGCCAACCAAATTCAATCCATGACCTTGATTGGAGATGTGAAAGGCAAGCATGTTATTTTGGTTGATGACATGTGCGATACAGGCGGAACCCTAACCAAAGCCGCCAACATAATGGCCGAAAACGGCGCGGCCTCGGTGCGAGCCTATTGCACCCACGGTATTTTGTCTGGAAACGCCATTGAAAAAATTCAAGGTTCAGCCCTTCATCGATTTATTACCACCAACACGGTGCCTCAAACCAATCCGTTTGATAAGCTCCAGGTGTTGTCGGTTGCCCCTCTTTTTGGAGAGGTAATTCGTAAATTGATGAACGATGAATCGATTAGTTCCTGTTTTTTGTTTTAATTCGTAGTCCGAAAAGTTCCATTATCATGAAAACGTTTGAATTGCAAGGCCAGCTTAGGTCTGAAATCGGGAAGAAAGACTCTAAGGCTGTTCGCCGCGAGGGTGGAATTCCTTGTGTATTGTACGGTGGCGCAGAGCCCCTGCATTTTTCTGTAAATACCCCTGACGTCCGTCACTTGGTATATACTCCCCATGTTTATTTTGTTGAGCTAAACCTAAACGGCAAAAAACACAAGGCGGTTTTAAAAGACATGCAAACGCATCCGGTTAGCGATGCCATTTTGCACATTGATTTTCAGTCTATTCAAGACGATAAGCCTGTTGCTATGGCTATTCCCGTTTCCGTGGTAGGTAACTCTCCCGGTGTTCGGAACGGGGGTAAACTGGTGGTTAACCTACGTAAATTGGCGGTGTTGGCTTTGCCTAAAAACATGCCCGATCAAATTACGGTTGACATCTCTAATTTGAACATTGGCGACGGACTTCGTATCCGTGAAATTCAACAAGAGGGCGTAACCTTCTTAGAGAATGGCTCGATTGTTATCACGGCGGTTCGTATGACCCGTAGTGCGCGTTCTGCTCAGGCCGCTGCCGACAGTAAGTAAAGACAGCCCTAGGCTGTCTCTCTTCCATGGCTCGGCTTTGCCCCACGGGCTGACTCCAACGGCCCCTGCTTCTGTGCAGCGCTAAGAGGTACTGTGTGGCGCGGTTTGGCTTCTTTTCGGCCTGATTATTAGACCAGAACGCCCCCAGCCGCCCATACCCAATAATCTTCAAAAACCCGTACCTTTCCGCCATGCAAAACAAACCCATCGTTGCTGTTTTGGCCGGAGGCGATTCCGGCGAATACGACATTAGCCTGAAATCGGCCAATATGATTCTGAAAGCCATTGATTCAGAACTCTTTGAACCCGTTTTGGTGCTGTACCGCGCCGGAGAATGGGCCGTTCATTTCGCCGAACAGGTCCTCAGCTTAGACCTAAACGACTGGTCTTTTTACGACGGAGAGCAGGTTTATACCATCAATCTGGCCTACAATAGTATGCATGGAATTCCCGGGGAAGACGGCAGCATACCTGCCCTGCTCGACTTGGCAGGAATTCCCTATCCAAATTCGGGCGTCTTGGCCTCGGCCTTAACCATGAACAAGCACCTGAGCAAGCAGGCCGTCGCGTCTCTTGGCATTCCCGTGGCCAAAGACCTGCTGTACCGCTTCGACGACTCCATTATTGATGTGGACGCCATGGTCGAAACCCTCGGCTTGCCTTTGTTTATTAAACCCAACAACGGAGGATCTTCTTTAGCCACCTTCAAAATTAAGTCGGCCGAACAGGTCGCCGAAGCCATTGAAGCGGCCTTTGAGGTTGACCAAGAAGTCCTAGCCGAACAGTTTATGCCCGGCCGAGAAATTACCATAGGCGCGTTTCGCGCACAAGATGAACTGCATATTTTGCCTCCCACCGAAATTGTGCCGCACAATGAGTTTTTCGATTACGAAGCCAAATACCAAGGCAAATCCGACGAAATTACCCCAGCCAACATTCCGGCCCAGGTGCTGGAACGCATGCAAAACCATGTCCGTTCCATTTACCGGCACTTTAATTTGCAAGGCCTGGTGCGCATTGATTTTATGCTCAGCACCGACCAAACCCTGTATTTTATGGAAGTCAACACCCTGCCCGGATTCTCGGCCCAAAGCATTGTTCCCCAGCAAATTCGGGCTGCCGGCATGAACGAAACCGCGGTTTTAACCCAGCTTTTGAACGACTGCTTAGACCAAGAATAAGCGCTACCATGGCCGAAACAATTCGCCCAGCCCTGCCACAAGACCTTCCCATTATCTTGAATTTAATTCGGGAATTGGCCCGATTTGAGCGCGCTGAATCGGAATTTGTGCTTCAGGAATCGGAATTGCAGCAAGCTCTTTTTGGCCCACAACCCCTTTGCTTTGCCTGGGTGGCCCAGATTCAGGGCCACACCGCCGGATTTTTACTGGGCTATTATCGATTCTCAACCTGGAAAGGCCGTATGCTGTATGTGGAAGACGTTTATGTGCAAGAGGCTTACCGCCGCCAAGGACTTGGCCAAAAACTCATGCAAGCGGCCATTCATAAAGCCCAAGAAGAAAACCTGGCAGGCCTAACCTGGCAGGTGCTCGACTGGAACCAACCCGCCATAGACTGGTATGCAAAAATGGGGGCCAAATTGGACGCCGAATGGATCAACGTTCGTTTGCTTCCGCCAGCTATCTTTGAAGCATGAATTGGGAGGTACATAAATTTGGCGGAGCATCGCTGGCCGAAGCCAAAGGCTTTCCACGGTTGCATTCCATATTGGCTAAGCGTCAACAACAATCCTCTGTTTTGCTGGTGGTTTCGGCCGTAGGCAAAACCACCAACGCCTTAGAGCAAGTTTGGTCGGGGACCCAAGACCAAGCAAGCCAAGCTCGGGAAGCCCTTGTTCACACCCATTTAAACCTGAATAGGGAACTGCTGCAAGGCAAATCAGAACCGGGTTTGGTTGAGTTGCTGCAAGGCATTCAAATTCCCGAAAACCCGAGCGACCAGGCCTACGACACCTTGGTTTCAATGGGCGAAAAATGCGCTTCGTTTTTGGTAACCGAATACCTAAAACAGCAAGGCCTGCCGGCGGTTTTGCTGCCGGCTGAACAGGCCATACGCACCGATTCATGCTGGCGTAGTGCCAACGTTGACCGGCAGGCCACCGCCCGGCAAATTGCAACCGAAGTGGCTCGAATCAAAGCCGAAAACCCCAATGCCCTGATTGTTACCCAGGGCTTTTTGGGAGCGAATCAAGCGGGGCAAACCACCACCTTGGGCCGTGAAGGCTCAGATTACTCGGCAGCTTTGTTCGCACAAGCCTTGGGGGCCAAAGCCATGTACATTTGGAAAGACGTTCCGGGTGTTATGGACGGAGACCCTCGAATTTGGCCAGAAGCAAAAAAAATCGAATCGCTCAGCTACGACGATGCCACCGACATGGCCTATTATGGGGCCTCGGTTATTCACCCCAAAACCATGTTGCCGTTAAAAGAGGCGGGCATACCTTTGTTTGTAAACAGCTACGATGCGCCAGAGCGCACGGGAACGCGCATCAGCAGCGAGGGTTTTCCGCAGCCAGCGCGCATGCTAAAGCTCCGGCAAACCTTGCTTGAATTGCCTGCTCAACCGGGCTTTTTCGCCGTCGAAAAGGCCTTGCCGACCTTGATTGAACATTGCCGGCGGGAACAGTGCCTCATCAATTTGCTTCAGCATACGGCCGATTCTGTTTTCGCATGCTTGGAGGCTTCTGAAACACGACTTCAGGCTTTAGAGCTTGGGCTTCGTGCCGAAGGTTGGCGCCCAAGTCTGCACGGCGGCTTATCTTTGCTCACCCACCGCGACGCACCCGGCCTTGAGCCCGAAATTCCAGGGCAGCGCGTCCGCGTCCGCATGGTGCAGAGCTTAGGTCGCGACCAGCGGTTTCTGCTCGATTCCAGTCCAATTTAATTTTTGGGGGCGGCTGCGCGCTTTCACCGGTTGTCCGCGGTTGCCGGGAGCTGGCCCAGCGGGCTTGCGGTGGCTCCTAAAGTCGCCTCCGCGCCGCGCGGGCCAGTTTCCCGCCAACCTTGCGGGCAACCTGGCTCAATCCCTGCCGCAGGCCCTCTCGGCCAATATCGGCTTAAATCTATTGACTCTAAATTGCAGTAAAATGCAGCATGGAAAGCCTGCATCGCTTATGGGCAAAGCGGTTAGTGCTTACCCTTTGGGCCTTATGGCCGCTTCGTACAAATCAATATAGGCAGCGGGGGTCAATTGCTGAGCCAGCCACTGCAGGGCAGCCGTTGGAACCGGGCGGTTTCGTTTAAGCCGCAAACAGCCTTTTCCCATATCGGGTTTCAGGGCCCCGTCGGCCATCAGTTGAACCAAAAAATCTTCGGTCAATTGGGCTGAGGCGTACAAGCCCATGTGGTACAAAGCCAAATGGCTTTTTTGAACCCGCAAACTCATAAACGGCAAGGGTTGGCGCGGAGCACAATGGTAACCGGCAGGGTACAAAGAAAAGGGCAAGACCCAGGCCATTCCCGCCGAACTATAGCTAAGTTCAAAACCGGGCGCCAAGCCTGAATGTAGAGCATTAAAAACCGTTTCAAGCCATTCGGCATCGGCCAATATAAGGCTGGTTTTCCAGGGAAATGAATCTTGAATCATCGCAAATTCAAAGGTATAGCATTACCCGAAACCCAAGGTAAATTGCTTAACCTTTCTTAACCCAAAATAAACATTGGTACGCAACGGGTTGTTACCTTTGCATTGTAAAATCAAATACCATTATACCATGTCACTAGTAGCAAAAAAAGCCCCCGAATTTTCTGCCGCCGCGGTAATCAACGGCGATGAAATTGTTGAAAAATTTTCCCTGAATCAGTATTTGGGTAAAAAGCATGTCGTGTTTTTCTTCTATCCCAAAGATTTCACCTTTGTTTGCCCTACCGAACTGCATGCCTTTCAAGAGAAATTGGCCGAATTTGAAAAACGCAACGTAGCCGTTGTGGCTTGTTCAACCGACACCGAACAATCGCACTGGGGTTGGTTGCAAATGAGCAAAGAACAGGGTGGCATTAAAGGAATCACCTATCCCATAGTAGCCGACACCGACAAAACAATTTCTGCCAATTTCGGCACCTTGTTTGGCGATTACGATTGGGACGAATACGGAAATTTGGTGGCTACCGGCCCCATGATTGCTTTCCGTGGTCTTTTCTTGATCGACAAACAAGGCATTGTACAGCACGAGTTGATCAACCATTTGCCTTTAGGCCGCAACGTAGATGAGGCCTTACGCATGGTTGATGCCCTTCAGTTTTTTGAAGACCGTGGCGAAGTGTGCCCCGCCAACTGGCAAGCCGGTTCTGAGGGAATGAAAGCAACCCACGACGGTGTTGCCGATTACCTATCCAAGCATTAATTCAATACGTATTAATTAAAAGGGGCTTCGGCCCCTTTTTTTGTGGCTTAAAGAAACAATGATTGTTCATAGTGCAAACATCAGTTCAAACCTGATTTTAAGCTTATAAAACATCGCTTTTTCGGTATAAATTGGGAACTGGATTTTGCATTAAAATTCCCAGATGTTTCGGTGCTTTGATGGCAGAATGGATTGATTTATGCTAGCCTCCCGGCCGCCCGCGGCAGGGATTGACGAGGCTACCCCGCAAGGGTGCCGAAGCCTGGCCCGCTAGGTGCGGAGGCGAGGTTAGGAGCCCCCGCAAACCAGCAGGGCCAGCCATTCGGCAGCCGCGGAGTAGGCCCGGAAAGCCCGATTGCCGCCCAAAAAAACATACGCATCAACCTTAAATATGTGGTTCGCAATGCTCTGTTTTCCCAAACATTCTGTACCTGTTTCGCGACCAAATTAGGTATAATTTACGGCGAATTTGACGGGGAAAAACGCGGGCTATAAACGATAGAATTCGCCAAACACCCCCCAAATCATAAGCCAAAGCCAAAACCGCTGCTTCTCCCTTGTACCAATGGTTTGATTCTGACAAATAGACCAGATAATCGTGTGAAATCTCGGCAGGCCAAGGGCAATCTTCAGGCCAGCTTGATGAATCAGCAATTTGAACGTTTTGAGCCCTTGGGTGCCGCCGCAGCCAATGGCCCAATCCAGAACAAAATCGGCAATCTCGGTCAAGTAAAACCAATTTCGGCGAAGATGTTTTAACTTTATTTTCGATGTTGTAAGCTCTTGGCAAATTCGTTATATGATTGTTATATAATACCTTTATCAAAGATATTGTTTACATATGCGCTACACTATCCCCTCTTTGCTTTTTGTTTCGTTTGTTTGGGCCTGCGGCGGCAGCGATTCTGAGGTAAATCCATGGCAATCAACCATAGATTCATTGGAAATGGCCAACAGCAACCAACAAAGTGAGATCGATTATTACTTAGCCGATTTCATGGAAATTCAAAAGGTTATGGATTCGGTGAAATCGCGCCAAGAAATCATAGCTGCTGCAGGAGGAAGCCCAGAGTTGAGTTCCAACACCAGGGCGAATCTGACAAACGACCTTTTGGAACTGGAAACCTTGTTGAATGAAGGTAAAGCCAAAATTGAGCTCCTTAAAAAGGAAGTGAGCCAGTCAAAAAAGAACATGAAATCGCTGCAGGCTCTTATTGAAAACCTGCAACGGAGTTTAGAAGAAAAAGACGGGCAAATTGTTGTTTTAAAGAAAGAGTTGGAAAAAGTTAACGTTCGCGTGCAAACGGTAGAAAGGTCGTTCGACAGTTTAGCTATTTCTCATGCCCGCCGGGGTGCCCGCATAGAGCAGCAAACCGAGGTTATCAATACCGTTTTTTGGGCTACGGGCAACTACACCACATTAAAAGATAAAAAGGTAATCAGTTCCGGCGGATTTTTGAATGCCCGCAGCGGTGCCAGAATCTCTTCAGACTTTAATCAAGATTACTTTAAAACGGCCGACCGCCGCAAGCTGCTCGAAATTCCATTGGGAACGCGAAACATTCATTTTGCCACCAATCACCCTAGTTCAGCGTACGAATTGGTGAAAACCGATTTTATGATTGAAAAGTTGGTCATTACGGATCCCGAAGCCTTTTGGAGTTCCTCCAGATACCTGGTTATAATTCTGGACTAAGACCATGCGTGAGGAGTACCTCAAGCGCACCCTAACCATTCAATCGCGAAAGCGAGAGGTAAAGGCTCTTTTTTCAACCATCCAGCGCTGGAAACCGGCCCTGCAAAATTCAGCTTTTCACTCTGCCCACGAAGAGGCATTTGAACAAACCGATTGCTTGGCCTGCGCGCGTTGTTGCAAAGAAACAGGTCCCTTGTTTACCAATAAAGATGTAGATCGCCTGGCCGCTCATTTAAAAATCAGTCCCGGACGGCTTCAAGAAAGCTACCTGCGGTTCGACGAAGATGGAGACTGGGTTTTGAAGTCAACCCCTTGCCCCTTTCTGTTGGACGACAACCGGTGTTCGGTATATTCTGCTAGGCCTAGGGCCTGCCGAATGTATCCGCATACCGACCACCCGACCATGTCGGAAGTTCTTGATTTGACTCGAAAAAACGCAGGAATTTGCCCTGCTGTAGCGCATATAGTATTAAAATGGTTGGAGCAGCCACCTGCAGGCTAAAACCAAAGTACCTACCTTAGCGCATGCTTCCGGTACGCATTGTAGGAAATGGCTTGGCGGCCCATGTACTGGCCCAAACCTTGTTGAGAAAGAACATTGAAGTTGAGGTGTTTGGAATCGACCTGCCAGGCTCGGCCTCGCAAGCCGCTTGGGGCCTATTAAATCCCGTTCATTTAAAAACACGCAGCTTAACCTACGGTGCAAATCAATTTGAAAGGTCCTTGGAATTTTATCAATGGGCAGAAACGCATCTAGGGCAGACCTTTTTAAAACAGGTGCGCCTTCGGCATTATTACCGAGACGCACAAGATGCAAAGGACTGGATGCAAGCCTGGCAAGAAATTCTACACCATCATGTAGCCTTACAATCCGATTATGTGGAAGTGCTTAGGGCGGGCAGCGTTTCTATTCCAACCTTTATCGAAGCATCGGTACGGGAATTGAAAAAATGGGGAATGCATCGACCTGAACCGGTTATGGAATCAGAAATGTTGGCAAGTTCAAAAGAGCAATGGGTGGTTTGGGCCCATGGGCATTGGGCGGCTAAATCGACCTTGTTTGGGTGGGTACCCTTGCGCCCTTCGGCAGGTGTTCAGGTGGAATGGGAGCTAAGGGATTCCAGCTTTCAACCCCTGGTGCAGCATCGGGGCTACTTTTACGGGCAAGACCCCGTGAATCCACAAATTTACCGCTTGGGCAGCACCTACAGCTGGAGCCTGGAGGCCGGATATCAAGCAGAGGCAGAAAAAGAGCTTATGCATGCAATGGCCGATTATTCAGGCCTCCAATCAGATGGGAACCTGCATTTTAGATTGGGGTACCGTCCTGCCAGCGGAGATAGAAAGCCCATTTTAGGGCCTCATCCCTTGTTTAAAAATCACTTGATTTTTAATGGTTTAGGAAGCAAGGGCTTGTTAATGGCTCCGGTTATGGCCGAGCTGACCGCAGATATTTGTGTACATTCGACCCATGATATTCCACCGGAATTGGATGTTCGGAGGTTTTACAAGCGTTACAAACCCTCGCCTTAATTGGCTGAACTTGGTTTTTGCGCTTTTTCCACTGCTTGGTGTGGCCCAACGAACAAAGGCCATTCATGTATTGATGCTGGGCGACAGCCACATGGTGGGATATTTTGGAGAACATTTGCAGCGGTATCTGCACCAAAAGGGTTCGTTTCATATTTTGTCGGTGGCCATTGGTGGAGCAGGTTCGTACACCTTTGTGGCACCGGTTTTAAAAAACAATTGTTGTGGTTTTCGAATTCGACGTACTTGGGCCGACGACAGCATAGGGTTCAACAGTCCAATTCGGGTGGTGAGCGGCAGCTTGGTGGCCTCAAAAAAGGATATAGGAGCTTCTTGGAGTCGTAATCTAGATAGCTTGCTTTCGTATTGGCAGCCCGACCTAATTGTTGTTGAATTGGGAAACAATCGGATAGACAACCACCTTGGACTTATACAAAAAATCAGGGCCAATCGCCCAAACAGTCTAATTTACTGGGTAAGTCCTTTTTTACGGCCCAACTTGTCGGCCCGGGTCGCAGGAATTCAATCGGCAATAAAGCAAGACCGAAATGCCCTACTGATAAAAGCTTGGGATTTGGCTGGACACGACACCCTATCTAGTTTCCACATGCCATCGGCAAAGGCACGGAAAGCGTCAGAGCGCTTGGCCAGCAGAATATGCGACACACTTAAACTAAGGCATCGGGACTGGCTCCAGTTTTATTGAGTTGCCCTGCTTACTTGGCTTCGGATCGAACCCAAGGGAACCGTCTTTTTTCTGACTTCAGCGTTTTTTCAGAAGTCCCTGCCGATAGCTTAGACACGAATGCACGAACGTTTCGTTTTCGGGGCGACATTGGCGCAAGGAGGGTAAGCCGCAGATAACTTAGCCACGAATGCACGAAAATTTCGTTTTCGGGGCTCCCCACACAGCCACAACCATTCGTGCATTCGTGGCTAAAACCCTAGACGCAAAAAGCCTAGCCACATGCATTCGTACCTGCGTGGCTACAGCCATAGCCACAGCCATTCGTGCATTCGTGGCTAAAACCCAAGACCCCAAAAGCGTAGCCACATATCTTCTTTCAAGAGTGGCTACAGCCATAGCCACAGCCATTCGTGCATTCGTGGCTAAAACTCTAGTCGCAAAAAGCCAAGCCACATGCATTCGTACCTGCGTGGCTACAGCCATAGCCACAGCCATTCGTGCATTCGTGGCTAAAACCCTAGACGCAAAAAGCGTAGCCACATATCTTCTTTCAAGAGTGGCTACAGCCATAGCCACAACCATTCGTGCATTCGTGGCTAAAACTCTAGTCGCAAAAAGTGTAGCCACATATCTTCTTTCAAGAGTGGCTACAGCCATAGCCACAGCCATTCGTGCATTCGTGGCTAAAACTCTAGTCGCGGATAGCGCCTGACTTTCGCGTTTTTTCATATGCCCTTCTGCTACCCATGATTTTACCAAGAAAAAATTTAGGACTAGGTGTTTAATCGCGGAATGAAGGAGCCTGGGATTTGGCTGGACACGACACCCTATCTAGTTTCCACATGCCATCGGCAAAGGCACGGAAAGCGTCAGAGCGCTTGGCCAGCAGAATATGCGACACACCTAAACTAAGGCATCGGGACTGGCTCCAGTTTTATTGAGTTGCCCTGCTTACTTGGCTTCGGATCGAACCCAAGGGAACCGTCTTTTTTCTCCTTCAAATTGAACTTCAATTTGGTAAAGGCCGTTTGGCAGTTCTCCGGGCCACCATTCGTTTTGGGCAGAACCTTCGGCCAAAAGCCGACCCATCGCATCAAAAATACGCCAGTAATTGGGGCTTTCCTGTCCCTTAAATCTCAGCACATTTTGGCCTGGATTTGGCCAAATTTCTCCCTGAAATAAACGGTTGGTGTTTAGGCTGGAGCTGCAGGGTAGCCGGTTGATGTATTTCCAAATATCGTTTGTAAAAACAGGGGTTACATCTCCATTTCCGAGGTTTGGACTTTCTCCCATGCGTACCCATACAAGGTCCTTTGAAGGCACCACACTGATAATTTGGCCGTCTTTTCCTTGGGCGGCGTACATGTCGGCCGGAGCATCGGGAAACAAGGGCCCAGGAAAAACAAACGGCACCCCCGGAACCATAAACGACGCTTGCCCATTAAGCCAGGTTAGGTAGCCATATGCCTTGTTTAAACTTTGCGAGGGGCGTGTCATTTGGCCAAAAAAGGCAGTGTCGGTTAAAACGGGGCTAGCATTCCAGGTTCCACGGTTTAGCAACAGCAATCCATACCTGGCCATGCTACGCAGGTTGCTAAAAAAAACGTTGTTTTAGCCAATCCCCAAAAACAAACCGGCCATTCCTGTAGCTGGGCGAATCCGGGTTTGAAAATAAGAATTGGCATTTTGCCCCGTGGCATAGTATAGAACCGAATCAAGCAAGGTGTAAACCGCATTGTGGTAGGCCCAACGGGTTCCGGCATCGCTTAAGTATTGAAGGCAGGTGTCAACCGTGCAATCTTTGTCGCTAACCCCATCGTCGAGCCCTGCATCTAAAGCAAGTTGATTTCGTACTGTAATTAAACCTTCTTTTGAAGCAGGGGCAGAAGTCCAGCCCGTTCCAAGGTATTGGCTGCTGCTGTCAGAAAGCGCTAAATAACCCTCCTGTTGAGCAATTCCTACCAGCATGGCAGTTAATGTTTTTCCTGCCGAAGCCCAATACCAAAGGCTGTCTTTGGTAAAGTTGCCATAATACCATTCCAAGGCAATTTTACCTTTGTCAAGCAGCAGGAATCCTTTGCTGTTGTTGGCTGCCAAAAATGCATTTAGGCTGTCAATGTTTTCTTGACACCATCCTAAATCGGCGGGATTTCGGGTATCCCAAGTGCCGGTTTGAGGAGGAAAATACAAGGTTTGCCCCTGAACAGTGCAGAAAGCGAAAGCAAACAAAAGCGGCAGGGCCCGCAGCAAAGTAAACCGCATAACCGAATAGTTTTAAAATAAAATTAGCGTTTAAAATAGGAAAATCAAATTCTATTCCCGGCCGCACAATTCCCGAAACTTGCAGTAGCTGCATAGTTTTTGCGGTTCTATCATTGGGAAGTCTACTTTGGGTTTTGGAATGTTGGTATCGACCTGTTCGCAGTATGCGTACATTTCCTTGGTATCGGCCTGCACCTTGGCTTCAAAATCGGGCAAATCCTCTGCGTTTAGGTTCACGGTTGTTTCGGAACCGCTTAGATAATGAAGAATCAATTCAATCTGTTCAAATCCTACTCCCAAATTGGTATGGGCAAACAAGGCATAACCCAACATTTGCCGGGCATGCTTTTCGGGGTCGGTCTTTCCTGTTTTCCAGTCGAAAATATAGGTTTTGCCTTGGTGTTGAAGCAAAAAATCTACTTTGCAATAGGCCTTAAGGTTGTTGATTCGAGTTTCGCCAAAGCCCCCGGGTTCAATCATCCACGCTTTTCGAGTGGACTCAGGTAAGGCGCAAATCCATGCATAACGCTCGCTTTTAAGAAAAAACTCCAGGTATTCCTTGGTGGCTTCTGTCAATTCTTTGGCCGTTGGAGCGGGATTGCTGCCATAATGAGCTTCTTCAAATGTGTTGTTTTGTACAAAGGTTTCTGAAAGTTGATTTAGGAATAATGCAAAGCGCTCAGAATCGATAGGAGCGGTTGACTTTTCAAGGCGTTTCAGCAAGGCCTCAATGCCCAAATGACTTAATGAACCCACCGCCAAGGCACGGTTGGTTAACATTTTTAAGGCCTGAATTTTTGCAACCGGATACTCAACATCAAATTTAGCATAATACTGATAATAGTAATGCCGTTTGCAAAAGGCAAAAGCTTCGTGGCGGCTTGCCGACCATCCTAAAATGGCTGAAAATGGATAGGAAATTAAACTCATGGGGAAGGAAAAAGGAATAAATTATTCGGAATAAGTTTCCAAGGTAGTGAATTCGAAGGGCTTTGTTTTCGCTTTCCGGCCAACCTGAAATCCCCTCTTTCACCCTTCAATTGCAACAAAATCCAAGATTTGTTTGTCTTGGTTGTTGACTAAGATTGAAAAACAATCGAATTTTACATCTTAAATTCAAGTTACAAATGCAACTTTTAGGGAGCTAAATGTTAAGATGTTTTTATCAGAGAAAGAGAAGCTAAAAATAACCCCTCTTTCCTCTGA
>Ga0194133_10001137_pt1 | contig 49439 bp, 37 predicted proteins | sample TA2KigOf40mmetaG_FD_155448 | JGI IMG/M metagenome (GOLD analysis project Ga0194133, IMG submission 155448) | Freshwater microbial communities from Lake Tanganyika, Tanzania - TA2015055 Kigoma Offshore 40m | ecosystem: Environmental > Aquatic > Freshwater > Lake | place: Tanzania: Lake...
AGAAGACGTCCAAGAAGACTGCAGAGACTCCTATTGTCGAGGAGAAGCCTGCTGAGGAGAAGCCCGCTAAGGAAAGTGTAAGTTATCAGTCATCCGATGATGACATGGATCTATTTGCGGAGGAAGACCTAGTTGTAGTCGAGAACACTGTAGTAGTCGCGAATGACAATTCGCAGCTGAATAAAAAGACTGTTGCCGAGTTGAAGGCTTTATGCAAAAACCGTGATATCAAAGTATCTAGCAAGGCTAAGAAGGATGACCTAATCAAGGCATTAACGGAGGCGTCTGATAAGCAGGATGAGCAGCCTGTATTGACGCAAGCAAGTTCGTGTGTGCCTGAGTATAGTAAGATGACAGTCGCCGAGTTAAAGGCTCTATGCAAGGAGCGAAACATTCATGTACAATCGAAAATGAAAAAGGAAGAACTTATCGCAAAGTTGAATCGCCCCAAAACCCCGATACTCGAGGATAATGATGACGATGTTGAGGCCGCACCCCAAGTAGTAGAAGAGGTAGCGGTAGCATGCGTTAATTATAACAAGATGACAGTCGCCGAACTGAAGAGCTTGTGTAAGGAGCGAAACCTAAAGGTAGATTCCAAGGCAAAGAAGGCAGACCTTATTGCACTGCTAGAACAAAGTCAAAGTCAAAGCCAACAAGAAACTGTAGTTGCTGTCGAGCAACCTGAATCTCAGGTTCATAATGATAAGGTAGGTGTAGTGGATTATAGCAAGAAGACGGTTGCCGAGCTGAAGAGTCTGTGCAAGGAAAAAAATCTGAAGCACGATTCGAAGGCAAAGAAGGCAGATCTAATTGCCCTACTAGACGCGTCTGCATCAGTAGCTGCACCTGTAGCTGCGCCAGAGTCAGTAGTTGCGCCATCTAGTGATAAGAGTAAGTCTGAGTCTAAGAAGACTAGATCGGGCTCGGGCTCGAAGAAGAAGGAGTCAAACAACACTGACGAAAAAGTCGAACAGGTAGAGGAGAAGGTAGATGTAGATGGAAAAAGAGAGGAAGTTGTACAGGAGAATGTAGAGGTAGAGGGAGACGATGACTATGTTGAAAAGCAAACTGTATTATTCGAATATGATGGAGAAAAGTACTGGATGGATACAGAGGAGAGTTCTAATGGAGTTCATGACATATATTCATACGATTCGCTCGATCATATTGGATTCTATGATAAGGCCAAAAATACCCTTATGCATATTGATGCATAATTAGATAGCGATAGTTCATAATACTAGTATATTGTATTTAAAAAAAAATAAAAATGGGGCATATGCCTCTTTTTTATTGCAACTATTTTCGAATGACTCATTTCCCGATAAATGACTCATTTCCCGTTTCAATATACATGTATTAAATGTAGGGTTATATGGCGGGGGTAGGTTCTAGTGTAGGGTTAGGTGCGGGCTTAGGTGCTAGGGTTAGGTGTTAGGGTGGGTGGTTAGGTGTTAGGTGCGGGCTTAGGTGCTAGGGTTAGGTGTATATATTATATAGCATAAATACGTATGACTCATTTATCAATATCCCACTCATTTCCCGATAAGTATTATACCCATGCTTGATCTGTATATATAATATATAAGTAGGGCGGCGCAAAATTGGAAGCAGAACCCATCTTCAGGTCGAAGGTTAGCCACTACATATATTTATATCTCACTTCAGGTCGATATCTCACTTCAGGTCGATATCTCGCTTCAGGTCGAAGGTTAGCCAGTACATATAAATATATATCGATTCAGGTCGAAGGTTAGCCAGTATATATAAATATATCTCGCTTCAGGTCGAAGGTTAGCCAGTACATATAAATATATATCGATTCAGGTCGAAGGTTAGCCAGTAGTTATTGATAGATGAAAATGATAGTTTGTATGTAAAATCTCCCTAGGTATCGAAAATAAAAAAGAAATAACGGGAGAAATACACGTATGTGGTCGCCTATTGATAACTGAATATTGTATTCCATTTCCTGCTAATTATGCGCATATTGAATGTCTTTTGATTCGGATGTATGGTATATGTGTAATTGAAATCTCCCAAGGTATAAATTTAAAAAAGTAATTCGGGAGAAATAGTAGTAGTAGTATATATAATGGTAATGGATGCATGATATGATGAATGTATGATTGTATGGATTCAATATTTGATAGGAGTATTATATTTCATTCATAATACTCGCTAATGTATATAATCAACCCGATGAATATAGGCAATTACAATTACATATAATATAAATCTTACACAACACCACTGAATCTGGATACAATATATTTTTGAAAATCAACATGATTGGCAATAAGAAGGTGGTCGATCCCCGCAAACGCGTGTTTGAGAGTCTGGAACGCAGCATCAAGATCGGTATCAATAAGAACAACATAGAGTTGATCAGTCTTCCCAAAATTCTTTACCCAATGACAGAATGTATGTGCTTCTTCAAACACATTGTCTTGGTGTCCTCCGGTTCCATACACAACCTTGGCAAATATCCATCCGGAGATCTTGCCAGAGATTCTTCCATCAAAGGATTTCAGACAATCATTTTTCATGAATTTTTTAGTATCATCTTCCGTAGTAATCGATGAAACGCACTGATCGCTACTAATAATAGAACCACATTTTGTCGGACGAAACGCAGTCGCACTAAGATTTTCTATATAGACGCCGTATTTGGATGTGGTTAGATTGCAAGTGGATAACTGCAGCTCTTCATCTTTGGTCCCTTGGCGCGACGCATTTTTCGAAATTCGGCCGGACAAAAGTCGCGCAAAACGATCATTGCTGCGGCAATACTGAATAAGTTTTTCAGTATCAAACTCCCCGCCACCACCACCCGAATCCTTACAAATAGTCTGTTCAGAAAGGACGCGATCAAGCTCTTTCACATTCACATATTTATAGAATGATTTCATGTCATTTTTATGTATAGAGTCATAGACCATTTGATTATTGATACGTTGTCGTTCCTCTCTTAAATTTTTGCAGTCTAAAATATGAATCATAGATGATGCTGATGATGATAAGTCCATGGATAGTATTCGACGAAAAGAAGACAAATATCGAGAACACAAATAGAAACCAAAGAAATGATAAGATAATATGATAATATAGATGTATTAATACACATAATACATTTATAAAAACTTATAATATCAATTTTATATCACAAAACACTAACCAACCAACGAACCAACCAAATCCAATCGCTATTATATATGAGACGCCATACGATACATCATTACGAGACAATATTTGGAGGTTTATAACCTAATGATATTGCATATAAGTTGTATGACATTTTATCGGTATCTTCTCTTGCTGTTTTTATAATATTTCTTAATTTGGATGGGGTTTTACTTGTATTATTATTATTATTATTAATATTATTATCCAAATCATGATTCTTGGAGTCATCTAATACATATAGATGTCTATGTCGCGGCATATTAACAACTGAATAAATAATGAATAAATCAATGAATGATAAATCAATGAATCAATGAATCAATGAATCAAAATGAATAATATAAAATAAAATAAAATAAAATAAAATATCAATTTTTTATTTGTTTTTGAAATAAGCAAGTCATCAATAAATCTTCATAAGATTTCATAAATGGACCAGGCTGCATTAATTCTTCAAATGCAGGTTTAACAGCCGATTTATAACGGGATATTCTATCAGGATCGCGTATAAGCTCAATCGTTTTCGAAATATATTCGTCGTCAGAATACGCGACCAACTCAGGAAATCCGCTATGGATCAATATCGACGACGATACATTATGTGCGTGATAGTCCCTATTATATTTGGTAATAACAGGTACCGAATAAAACATGGATTTACATGTAGTCGTGGTTCCCGAGTAAGGAAAGGTATCCAGCAATATATCGATTTGAGAATATAGTTGAGCAAGATCATCTTCCATTGCAAGAAATCCTACAAGAATAAGTCGGTCGCGAGATATATTGAGAACATCCATATAATATTGGGCACGAGACAATTCATTCTCCCCCTTACATAGTTTTATCAGTATAGCAGCATGCGGACATTCGTATAATATTTTTCGCCAAGCACTTATAGCATATGTAGATATCTTGGATTCTCGATTAAGTGATCCGATAACTATGCGAGAAGGATCTACTTGTTTGGGAACAACATGTATATTGAATAAATTATCAAACAATAAAAAAGAGCATGGCATATGAATCCGTTTTTCGGAATAATGTTGGTTGGATTCAGGGTGATCCGCAATTGCATCGGTTATACGATAATGAATACAGTCGAGTCCAATGGAGTTGGGAAATCCAATGTATGTCATTTGAACAGGGCATGGATTCAGTGCAAACATCTCCAAACGATTTAGTGTAGTATGTCCGTTCAAGTCGATCAATATATGAATTCCAAGAGTGTGTATATAGCTAGCAAGATCCCAATCACTCATGGAACTGATATGATGAATCTTAACACGATCTCCAACAAACTCATTAAAATAACCACCACCGCAACCGCTACCGCGACCATCACCGCCATTTGAAAAACAATGAACTTCAAACACATCGCTATTATGGTTGATCAAAATCGGTATAATGAAATGGGATACAACATGTGTATCGAAATCGCTTGACACATATCCAACCTTAATCTTCATGCCTCTTTCGATCTTCGGAAATAGAAAGGATTTGCTTTTGGGAACAAAATGATTATATGCATCATGGTATTGTTTCATAGTATCCGGGGTTAGATATTGATAATCGGATGAAATAAATAAATGATTGAAAGCCTTTTTATAATCGGTATTATTATTGTTTGAACCATATTCACAATCCCCATATGCACAATTATGATCATATTTGATATGATGGGTATGAATGATAGAAACCGCGGTCTGCAGGTATCTAATTGCTTTCTCCCGATTACGTATGTCGTTAAAACAAATCCCGGCGTTCGTATAACATCGAATTAATATGTGTATGTTTGTTTCGCAAGAGTCTATGATTTTTTGAAAGTGCATAATGGATTTTTTGAAATTGCGACATTTCAATTGATATCCCGCCAAAAGATATTGAACCCGATTATCTTCTATTTTATCGAGGACATCGCTATGAGCAATCGTGTATTGGCTTATGCCAGAGAGCATATTGTTGTCAAATAGAATTTTCAGATAATCTAATAAGCACTCGACATAATCCGGATAGCGATCTAGGCATTGTTTGAACCATAGCGTGGCCTTTGTGAATGAGTTCTTCTTGAGATAAATACAACCCATATAATAAAGAAGGCGTGCATCGTTAGGAAATAGAATCAATAATTTGGTGATAACATCCTTTTGAACACACACATCGTTGTTGTCATGAACAATCAAAATACCGAGTTCGTACAAATCTTTTATATGATTATGATTATTATTATTATTATTATTCAAATCATTGCCATAAAAAAGATCATTATATTGGGTATTAAACTTGGACAGCATATATATTGAGATATGATTTACATATATACTCGATACGAATATATATTTAACTTATTCTTTGTTCTTTGTTCTTTGTTCTTTGTTCTTTGACTCTGTTCCTTTGTCGTTTAGCGTAGATATAGTCTATATATAGATATAGTCTATATAGAGTATATATAAATGAAAGGTAGTCAAAGCCAACACACAAACGCAACCAAAGCCAAAGCCAACACACAAAACAAAAACGCAACCAAAGCCAAAGCCAACACACAAAACAAAAACGCAACCAAAGCCAAATACAAAGACAAACAAAAAGACAAAGACAAACAAAAAGACAAAGACAAACAACATACAAAAGAAGAGGAGGCTGACCAGGAAACCCGGTATCGGTATTCTAATTGAAATCATGTATGTTGTCAGTCATCAATAACCAAATAAAAAAACAAGAAATAAAAACGATCTGGAATGACATTTCTATATTTACATTCTAACACGATAAATGTAAGAAATCGAAAAAAGACGTTATTTATTATCAAAAATCATAAAAATCAAATCATAAAAATCAAAGTTCATTATAATAATAGTATAATAATGATCAAAGCAAGCAAAAAGAATCAAACATTGAAAACATTTGACTTGAGGTGTTGGACAAAAGGATCAGGAACAAACGAAAGCTGTGGATCAATTTTTGAAATCATAGATAAATAAGTAATCGACAATGAGTATTTGTCCCATGAACGATGCGTCCCCAGAAGTGCAGATTGCACATCGTTTATCCACGATTTATTTATAAAGGATCGCATGAATTGAAAATATCCCTGTTTATGCATCTCCAAATCATTCGCAACCATAAATAACGATATCATGGACTCGCGTAAAAAAGAATCCAATTGGATGATAAAATCATTATATATCTTAGCAAACACATCTTCGCTTACGGGACTATCAACGGCAATCTTATTATTGCATATTTGGCACAAAACATAATGATGAATGCACCAATAGGGATAGAATTTGTCTGTATAAAAAATAAAGGGAAGTTTGGTCGAATCGGAAAGAGATTGAGTCGTAAAAGAGATTCCAAAATCGATAATGTTGGGAGAATGATTATATGCATCATAAAGTATATTGTTTTCTTTGATATCATTATGAATAATTCCATGGTTCCAAAGTTTCCCAAGATACAAACTCAACAAATAATAGCTTGTTATAATTTTCTGTCCGCAGATCTCCTGTGGGAGATTATTTAAATAATCAACGATGTATATGCCAACGTATCTTATTTTGGAGGATATGAATTGGGTATCAGAAATACCGGAAGTAGCAGACGCAGACGCATTCGTCTTCGATAACACGCGACATTTTTCATTGCTGGTCGCATCATATTTTTGCAAGATAGAAAACTCGACGGGGCATGTTTTCAAAATCGGGGAAAACATAAACATATAGTTCGGAATTTGTTTCACCAAATCGCCAATGTGCAATTCATTTTGAATCGTTTTGGTTTTCCTCTGTATTTTGGAAACATAGATAGAGTCTCCCATACTTCCAGTATTACAATCGATTTCAGGTTTGTATATGCATCCAAACGTGCCCTGGTCAATGAGTTGAACCCGGGTCATATATTTTGCGGCACTTGTAAGATCACGATCCCGATCTGGATCCCGATCGGGATCTATACTTCTGTGATATGTATCATATGGAGAATTGGGTTGTTCAAACATGTATGTTTATATTACTGCTTAAAATAAACATACATTTTTATACAGACATTTATTATACACTAGATATTATTTATTATAGGGCGCAAGTATATTATGTATCATATCATATGCAGAAACGGTTAAATGATTATCTAGAGTTATGCCCAAGCGACTTAAATAGGTTATATTCATAGGTGAAGTTCCGGTTAAATAAACAATTTGCAATCCAGATGCATTCATATTTTCAGACGAACACGTATTCCACAATACAATGTGTTGTCGTTTATCAATAATAAGGGATTCCGGATCCGGATAGGAGAAATCAGGATGATTATGAATAAAAACAGGAATAACTTTGTGTGGTTCTATATGTGTCTCTAAAATAGAATCGGCAACAATATTCATGCCATCCCTAATAGCTTCTGTCATGGATACTGAATTCGACTTAGGAAGAGTAGAGCATTGAATATATGTTCTAATTTCTCTGAGCATATCCATAAAATTATGGCATTCAGAAAGCTGAATCAATATATGTTTGGGCGTGCCACAATGAAATCTCGAAAGAAAAATACGATTATGTATGAGGGATTTCTGAGAAATAAAACAAGCAATCCCAATGGCTCTGCAAATATGTAGATTATGTAGGGAGGTATGAACCTCGTCATTATCATAGTATAGGTTTAAAAAGGGAATAACTGTATGAAAGGGTTCGCCTTGCGTAGATTCGATCTGTTTCTTCCAAAGATAGTTGATAAGGGAGATTTGCACCGGATCGCAGAAAGGGGCATCAAGAATTTCGCATCCCTTTTTCACATATTCTTCGAGAGGAATATTTTGTGGATTGCAAAGGATATGATATCGGGCATTCTCTTGATATTTTGTGTTTGTACCCCCTCCTCCTACATCTATCCCTAAACCGGATATGTCGCACCCCGTCTCCGAGAGAGATAGTTCCCACAAGGACTTATAGGATAATTTGCTAACATCAATGTCAGAAATAGCTTGATTACATTCGTATATTTCTTTGGTTCCAAGATGTGCATTGAGTCGCGATACCCACTTACGAAATGTTTGCTTTGCCTTGTTTTCTGATGAGGCAGAAACATAGACATTTCCGCGAAGAAGATATTTCATATTACAAAGGGTCCATTCATGCACAAGTAATTCATAGAGCCAGTGAAGAGAGCTATTTTCACGGGGTAGCCATTTTGCAATCATGGAAATGGATAGAATAGATAACAAAAGTTTATCTCCTGACGACTGAACCAGATGTAAGTAGTCTTTCATGAGTTGTTCGATGGCCAATTGAACACAGTATTGTATAATAGGATGATCTTTGGTCATGTATTTCGAGAAAACATATTTGGGCAGATACTTGATATCTTTCCAGGATCCAAGCGACCTTGCAACACCGGGTCCCAGGGATGGTTTTAACACCGAACCATCTATTTTTAAGTAGGCCAGTCCTAGCCATGATCGAATCATTTGAAGGGCCTGTTTTGTATCCATTTCATCATACCAAGCACATATCATCATATAGGAAATATCGCGTTCTCCGCGTCCGTATTTATAATCTCTCATATGTCCAATCATGGAATAAGCAGCTTCCCTGATTTCAAGATTCTCATTCTTGCTCTTGAGCAATTTACAAAAGTTCCTGTATTCTGTTTCATATTGAAGTAAATCCGCCTTTTCCATGCGAGTACCTTTATTAAAAATAGATTGAAACATATTTTTGATTTCAAAATCAGAGGAGTAATGTATAGACGTTAAGGGTGGAAATGAATCCATATCCAGATGAAACGAGTTAGACTCATTATCCATATTTTTATCCTCTGGAGAAGGAGAAGGAGAATGATAGGTTCGAATCATAAAAAAAATAAAACAAACAAAATAAAATAAATAAAATTAAAACAGAGAACGGGTTATATTAAATATCAAATTGTATTTATATTGATAATGCATATGTATGTCGATGATGCATATGTATATATAACAAACAACAAACAACAAACAACAAACAAACAACACAGCAAACAACAAACAAACAACAAAAGATTAGATAAAATTAACACGTTTTGTATGAGAACGATCCTTATAATCTATTTTCTTCGTTTTTTTATTAGGAGATGATGCCGATGAGGATGAGGACGAGGACGAATCTATTTCATGGATCGTTTTTGATTTAAGAATCGATTTGAGAGGTATTCTCATTTTTTCTTTAAAAATGAAATACAACGAATTCACGCGATGAAATGCAAATATAGATGGAGCAAATGTAATGGCTTCATAATTGGGCATAGACATTAAAAAGGGTTTCGACATTTCCTCGACAGAAGTTGTATCAGCAGACGCATAATGTTGTATGTTGCTGGCATCTAGATTTACAGAATAACGTAGTATGTCCATCAATTTATATTTCGCAGTGGGCGTATTTTTTTTGGTTTGTATAAAACGAAGTATTTGGGAATATGACAAAGTCATTTCTGTAAGGGGATGTGTTTCGGAAATAACTTTGTCGATAGAATTATCAGAATTTACATAAATAAAGGTGGTCGTAATATAATTTTGAGAAACCGGCTTAGAACCAGTCTCCATGTCATTATCTTTATCTAAATATTCCATTTTTAGTTTTGAGTTAGGTATTTATTTGGTGTATTGGCCGAATCATCAAATCAAATCAGTCGCTAATATTATGTAGATATCTAAAAAAGAGGGGACTTTTTTCAAGAAGAGTTTTGGCGAATGTCAAATCATGATAGTTTTTGTCCCACCCATGATACACGCAGGTATTTACAGAGCCAATATCAATATTATCCAAATCAATAACTTCAATCGCAAGTCGATTTCGAAGAACAATATCCGGCATTAACTTACGCAGCATTTCGCATGCATTTGTAAAAAATACATCTTCATTTCGGGTCTCAAGTTGATAAGGGCGAATATTTTTATTGTAGGGAATCACGTCCCGGGCCCTCAGTTTTTTGTTATAAGAAATAATGTCTTCCCATGTCAAAGTATTCAGACACTCGATCATGGCATGTTTATTACGAAGGGAGAATCCGCCATTAATACCGCCACTGTAATAGGCTTCAGCAAATTCATGCTTATAGTTTGCACCTGCAAAATCGTAGGAGAGAAAAAGGGATTCATCAAACATTTTATACATGATACAGTCTTTTTGAAAAATGGCAATATGGGTACCCGGAATAGATTCCCAGAAAGATTTCGAGAGACAAATCTCATTATAGGAATCAACGGACATATTGGCATTCCCGTTTTGATCCAGAACAATGTATTTGGATTGAATCGGAACAAAGAGTGCAGTAGGAAAGTCGGCAAGAATTTTATCACGATGTCCGCTGTATCCAAAAATCATAAGATTCCAGCCCTGTTTATTCATAAAATACATAAAGTTGCGTATAACCGCTTCCATCAAGGGATCATATCGCGGATCTACAATAACAGCATATTTATTGCTATTTGAGTGATGGACCACTGAATGTTCGCGTTCGCGAAGATAAGGAAGAGCACCCAGCAGTATTTGTTGGTAGAATTCTCCCGAAACATGTGTAGGCACCTTACGCATTGCATCTTTGAAGAAGTCAAAAATGAATGGAATCGATATTTCAATTTGTGGATCGATTTCACGAATAATACGTTTTAACTTTTCATTATCTTCGTGGGTAAAATGTTCATGGACATTTCCATTCCATTTTTCAAGAATGTGTAAAAAGAAGACAGTAAAAAAAGAAATAATTTCATTCAAGGGTCGATTTAAAATAGAAAATCGGGAATCATGCTTCACCATTTGGCTGATAATATGAGTAAAAAAAACATGGGAATACTTCATTTTTACAAATAGGAATGATACAAATAGGAATGTATAAATATATCAAATACATCATACCTTTTTAAGTAAATACTACAATAAACATCAAACATCAAACATCAAACAATAAAAAAGACCATGCAAGGTCTATTTTATTTTTTAACCAAATAAAACCCAATCCCACCCCCACACATTACATCCCCCACACATTACATAACAGACAAATATCACGACCATCATCATAGAAATGTTGAAATATATCCGATAATATCTACAGGAATAAACAATTGATAGTGTTCGTAATTACGTATATGAAATAGACGCATTCGCTCCCATGTCTCATTGCGCTTCGATCGTATAACACCATAGGTAGTCGAGTTATTTTTAATAGGTATAATAAAATCTTCACCAATAAATTCGTCATCATCGATCCATTCTTTACCTCCAATAATCCCGCCCCCAAGAGTAGGATATCCGAGGCTAGTTAAATTCATCTCCGACATAATAATATTATATTTACAACTATTGAATCGTATATATATATCGATTAATACAGTATTTCCGGTATTACACGCATAGATAAACGTTTTGTCGAGGTCAAAGAATTGATGTCGAATTTCACCAGCATTATTGAGAATAAATTCGGCAAGAATATACATACCTCTTCGGCATAAACAGGAAAACCAGAAGCACCACGAATCAATAGATGTAGGGCTATACTCAATATATCTTCTTGCAAATTCAATACGATTTTTTTGTATAGTTTCAATCATGATATCGTCCATGTATTCTTTCCGACAGAATAGATAATTCCATGATACATGTATAATATTCCGAAGCCAATCCCCCAATTCGAATTCGGAGGATCCGTAATAACTCATAACAAAATCAAATAACACAGGACTTCCTGAGATGCATGCATGCACCAGAATTTTTTCAAGAATTTCTTTCTTATAATTTGTCGTAGCATTTGCATCAAAACGAATATGTTTTACAAGCGTCTCTATTAAAGGATATACAAATTTATCTTCCATAGAGCAAAGAGTAGATACCAGAGAACAATAAGTATATGGGAATTTTAGTGCCATTTCCGCATAACGAAAGGCGTGCTCGGCAAAGGTAATCGGTAGGATCGGAATCGAGGAGTAGAATTGCGTTGATGAACAGATGTCAATAAGATCCTTGAGACTTTCGTATAGTTTTTGATCACAGGTCTCGCCGTAAAGATAGTCGTAGAATTCACTATCCATGGGAGTATCGTAGTCTTCATCGTCGTAGTCGTAGTCGGGCTCCATGGTTGAATATAATAATTATTCAAGGTTCAATAAATCTCCCATATAATGGAATATAATTATCAATTTTTCAAGAATCGATATTTATAAAATATAATTTGAATGTAAAATAAAGGAAAATAACAAATATACATATTGGACTATCGAACGAATATCTCAATCTATCTAATAAAGTAAAGAATGACAAATGCATGGATCGTATATTTGGAGGCCATCTATGATTCCCAAAAAAAGACATATATAAAAATACTAACGCTATCAGAGATGCCGGATATGCCACTGGCACAGTATGTGCGGCGACTCAATACCTCCAAATTATCGAATTTAAATAGGAGCTACACGGAGACAAAATGTGTATATGCAATTATGAAACAGTTGGATAGCCAAGACCAAGACTATACACTGGGAGATACTGAATATATGGAAGCCAATGATATTCCTCGTCTATTTGCATATATGGTAAGCAATGGGTACATGATTGAAAGTGGATGGACATCTATATTACAAAAGTCAAAGATATCCTTAAACAGCAACAGCGATAGTGAGAAAAAGACTCTGATTTTTGTGTTCCGAAAAAATTGAAATACTTAATATACAACGTATGTATGATATAAAGCTACCGAAACCAATAACAACCCGCAGCAACTACCGAGACCACCTACAACAACTATGCAAAGCCAACGCGTATCTAACACGAAGAACACGAAGAATTCTTCCAACAATAACAGGATGACTGCCCATGCAAAGACTGTACAGGTACAGAGTAAATTCTGTCGTGTTTGCATGAATGCTGGAAAGACCGAGACCGAATACAGGAGCCATTTCACAAAGAATGAAAAAGGTATAGTACTTTGCCCAACGATACTGAATGCGACATGTTCGTATTGCAAGGAGATCGGACATTTCAAGGGAGAATGTCCTATACTGAAGACAAAGGATAAGATGAAGACATTAAAGATCGTTGTTCCAAATAACAATAATGTACAAAAGGACCAAAAGACGAATACAAGAATGCCAACCAAATCATATAGACAAGCAATTATAGAAGAGTTGTTTGATAGCGACAGCGACGAGGCCGAGACCCCTACTACTATTACTAGTGCTACTATTACTACTACTACTACTACAGTTTCTCGTGTTCCACTTCCAGCAAAACGCAAGAGAGACATTACCCATGATTGGGCAGATGATGAGTATTGGTGTGATACAGATGAGGAGATTTAATAATAAAAGAATACCACAAATACACTCTCAATAAACGACATAACATAAATATCAAATATCAAAAATACCAATCTATAAAAATAAAAAAAATAAAATCAAAAAATAAAAATGGGTCATAAAAAGAAAAAAGAATAAAAAGACCCTTTTTTATTGATCTATCAAAAAATAATGTAATCAATATTTGAAATATTGATTATATAGAATCCAGCCTGCCGGAATCGAACCAGCGACCATTTGATATCGACGCTTAAACCACTACAGTCAAATGCTCTGCCAACTGAGCTAAGGCTGGCCCACAATATATACAGATATGGTTTTTAAGTAGTTATTTTTATTTTTATTATTTATTATTTATTATTTATTATTTATTATATTTATTATATAGACTCACGAATAATTGTCCCTGATGATCGTGATATACCAGATACAATACGAACATCAGATATGGGTTGAAATAAATCCAAAATATTTCCATCATACTTGGCAGACATGATATATACAGAATGTTGTGTCGTATCAATCGCATTTAAAGAGTCAATGGCGGAACCCGATGCTATGTCTCGTAAATCCTTTTTGTTAATAACAACATGAATAGGAACATTCAGATAAAGATGGTTATTAATATGAAACCGAATATCATATAAGCTATGTTCATCATCGTAGGAACCAAATACTAAAATCTTGGTAATAAAAGGAACATATTGTTCGGGAACAAGAGTAATACATGAATCGTTCAGTTCAATAACGCGAGTAGAATCATTTATATTATAAACAAACATGGGAGAAACATCATCATCGGGATGGTTATGAATCGATGGAGTATAATGTTCTCCCATAGCACGATAAATATAGGTTGTTTTACCAGTATTTCGATTCCCAACAATAAGAATAGTATTTGTAGGCGGTATAGTCATTTATTTATAAATAAGATTAAATAATATTATGATTTTTTGTCTTTATAGTAGCTAATTATAATAATATCATCATAAGATCAATTTTTTATGGACGAAAACAAGAACATACATAGTCAAGTATAGATGATATAATTCTATTACGACTCGATTTTGATTTTGATTTCGGTCGATTCGATTTTTTATAAAATGAATATGTATAATGATCATGATTATCCCGGGGAGGAGCCGGTGGGTTGTAATTGGGATAAATAGAAGAAGAACATGCTTCTAATGAAATATGTAAATTAAGATCATTCTGATACATGATGTATATTATACATATGTATAATATATCTCTAATTTATAAATCCATTTTATAAAATGAATGATACGAAGAACAAGAACAAAGAAAACGCGCAATAAAAAAATCCGCAAAAGCGGTTTTTTTATTTTTTAAATATAAGCGTTTTATTCGTTTTGTACTATATAACATTTTTATAGTAGTAATAGATTGTTATTAGATGATTGTTATTAGTGTAATAGATATGTTAGTAGTAGTAATAAATTAATACATGGAATATTCAGACTTGCGGTAGGATTTGCGGTCGTTATGGTAGTCTTCAATAGAGTCATCCGAGAAACGATCATCTTCGTGTCTGAGACCCAAGTTAATTCTATCCATATAGGATACCGCATCAGACTCGAAAGGAATGTCCTCCTCATACCCACAATCGATCCGATAATCATCGGCATGGGTCTCGATGTCATCGTCATCGCTAGTTAGCTTCTTGAGCTGTTCAAACTCATAGGCGGTATATTCGTCGCACACCATGGTATTCACAAGAGCAGGCAGATCGTGATTATTGCAGACATCCAAATCAATACGGAGTTTGCGGCCATTATGGGTATGTTTCTTGGCAGTACTCGGGAGAATGATCCAGTACTCAGGGTCATTCACGACAAGACGCGCCTTGTTCTCTGAATTAAGGCGTTCGACAAAATTCGCGGAAACGCGAGAATAGAACCAGTAATCGATATGGATGTAAGCGGATCTCTGGATAAGACCTGTATTGTAGTTCATGTTCATAACGAAATCGACATCCTTTACCATGGCGATGGAGTACTTGGAGAATATGTTGCGAATATCCTCGACCGAGTAATTGTCCGAAATATAGGGAATGTAGAGACTGTGGATAGAAACCTTGGGAAAATCGATAACATTCGATCGAGGAACATGGGTAGATACATGACTGCGGGGAGCAGGAGCAAGCGTAGGAGCAAGCGTAGGAGCAGGAGCAGGAGCAAGAGCAGGAGCAAGAGCAGGAGCAAGAGCAAGAGCAGGAGCAAGAGCAGGATAGTAATACATATCATCATAAGACTCACGATAATATGTATCGGCATAACCGTAAGCGTTCGGCGCATAAGCATTCGACGCATAAGAGTTCGACGCATAAGCATTCGACGCATAAGCGTTCGACGCATAAGGATAGTACTGTTGGGCGAACATTCTTGAAAGAGGACAGGGGCTGGCTGGTTGTTGGTTGGTTCTTAATTATTTGCTTAAGCAATATGCATTCCATTATGTCGGAAAAAGTATTTCAATTTTTTCGGTGATTCCATTTTTGAACACGTGATTCAATTTTTGATCCGGCGATACCTGACCCCTTTAATAAAACATGTCAGGAATGTAATTCGCGCGATTGCTGTTTCGATGAAATTCTCCCTGTCCCCAATGATCATAATTCCCTTTTCCATCTTCGACCGCCATCATAGGATACATAAGAGCACGTTTATCGGTAAGTTTGGTAATGGTCCAGTCTGGATTAAAAGGAGCAATATTATTTTCAGTAAGAGTACGTTTCGCATACCCATAGGCAAATGCATCTAATGCCCGCGATGCATATTCTCGGGAGAACATGGCAAGATGGATGCCCCATTGATGATTCGGATAATGATGATACTGATATTCGCGTTCAGGATCGTATGGATACACAAAATGGTACCCAGAGTACCAATCCTTAATCGGATGTTCTGTCATATATCCAAGCAATAGTATATCGAGTTTCATCTCTTCAAACTGACGAATAATCGTCGGCATTCGTTTTGCAAGATCCTTATGTATATGCACATCATCTTCGGAGGTGAAACCATATTTCTTGCCAGTGGAATAAAAGTGTTGCAGATTGTCAAGATGACCATAGCAACATGACCATAATCGTTTAATGGCCGGATCATCTGTATAAGACAATCGATGGTCGCTCATTTGCACTCCAGTATGCACATTCAGGGAGATATCCATTTTTGCAAACCGTTCTGTCATTTGCGCAGCTCTTATTGGGCTGTTATAAGATACGCAGTAAAACTCGCAATCATTGCGGAAATCATAGGTATCCGGATTCGAAGAAGAGGTATCTTCAGACATTAACATATAAAATAAAATAATGATTGTATTCTCTTTACTGTTTTCCTTTAACTATTTCATGGGAGATTTATATTGATAATAACAAGATAGAATAACTATCAAAAGAAAAAAGAATAACTATAAATATATAAAAATAAAACATATATATATTGACTACTTGGCTACATAAATACCTACTACATAAAATGGCTCCATTAGAAATGCGATTCATAAAAATGAGCAATTATATATTGGTCGAATATTCACTTATGGGTCGAATTCGAAACATATTATCTATTTTGTATGAATCTTACAGAGATAATTCATCTTATAAAGACAATACCTTTCTTATGCATTTGGATGATTTCAGAGCCGCATTTTCTACAAAAACGAATAGTGATCTATATATTAAAGAAAATCGAAATCTGGTGCATGACATTTATGATTTTCTTGCAAACAGAAAAGAATGGGAAGAAGACTTTGTATATAATTATAATATATTTTACGACTTCAACGAATTAACTGGAGGTAAGCTTCCACTTGTAGAAATAGACCATGTCTTGGAGGATATAGATTATGTTGTTGTAAAATTGGCCGAAATTATTCGATTAGACTACGAAAAAATGAAAAAGGATAACATACCTTTTTCGGAAGATTTGGCAAAATATAAAGCAAATAACCCAACCCAAAATCACAATCTTAGAAAACACATATAAAGAATTCAACTACTATAGAATGGTGCATGTGTATGCACAAGCGCATTTTTGCCCGAGGGGTCCAAGGGGGTAGACTCAAGTTCTACTGTTCAAACGAACGCGTGGGTTCGAATCCCACAGAATGCATTCATTCCAATATTTATCTGCTTTATCAAGCATATAAATAATAATAATTATTTCTCGAAACAATGAGTATAAATAACAAAAGTATAAGAAACACTATATATATATATATATATCCGACCACATACCCACCAAATACATGAGTGGAATACAATACTGTAATGTATGTAATTATTTTGCACGAGATTCATATAATATGAATAAGCACATCAATACACAAAAACACAAACAAATGTGTATTGTAGCTGGAATCTCGAATGAAAATGCTGTTGAAAATATAAATGAAAAAGATCATGCATCTGTACAACAAAACTATGTGTGTAATTTATGCGGAAACAAATACGCATATCGGCAGTCTCTATGGAAACATCGAAAAACAAATCATATCTCTACCCCTAGTCCTATCCCCTATCCTTAGGTGGATAGGAAGATAAATAAAATAAAATAAGAATATAAAGATGTCAGACAAGAATATATGTCTCAACACAGCACCACTTGCCACTTATGAATAAAATATTATTTATTTGACCAAAATAAATATATTTTAATTATAAAATGAATAGATAAATAGTGAATAGATAAACCTTTATTAAATGTATTTGAGACAGCATAAGTATGTTATTTTTCCATACTTATTTGATAATAACTAAAAAGCACACCTAGGTATAAAAACCTATGACATGCATATTCATGTGATACATGTATCATATGAATAAAATGAAATCACATCTAAGATTTATGTTTGGCAACCTGGATATTATTATGTGTTAATTATCATCATCATTATTGATATGTCCATTACTATTACCCTCATCATTTCTATTACCTTTGCAGTGAATATGAGTTCCTCTTTTAGTTTTTCGATCATTACAAAAGAACATTTAACAAAGTACTTGAAACATAGTTATAAGATATATAAATCATTTTTCTTTTCGGTCGGTGTAATTATATTTATATTTTTTGTTCTTTGATGAAAACTATAAAACATATATTATATTACTATGAACAATTACTATGAACAATTACTATGAACAAATACTATGAATATAACATAACTATAATATAACTATATTCTATATACATTAGGTGCATCATGATCCACCATTTCTTTCACAAGATCTTCAAAGGAGATGGTTGGTTCCCAACCAAGTTCCTCACGAGCTTTGGTAGCATTTCCACATAATTGTTCGACTTCCGCAGGACGAAAATACTTGGGATTCACAGATACAACAACCTTTTTTGTCGCAGCGTCCATACCCACCTCATCAATCCCAGAACCAGACCATTCGATCTGAATACCTCGTTGCTCAAACGCCTTTTCAATAAAGGTACGCACACTTCGCATAACACCGGAGGCAAGAACAAAATCGTCGGCGACATTGTGTTGTAGAATCAGCCACATACCTCGGACCTGATCCTTTGCATGGGTCCAGTCGCGAAGTGCGTCGAGATTTCCGAGTTGAATCCTGTCGCACTCATTGCGAAGGATCTTTCCCAAACCAATGGTTATTTTGCGCGTAACAAAGTTGTGGCCGCGGCGTTCGGATTCATGATTGAATATGATTCCGTTGCATGCAAACATATTGTAAGCCTCCCGATAATTCTTGACAATCCAGAATGCGTATAATTTGGCGACAGCATAGGGAGAACGAGGATAGAACGGCGTTTTTTCGGATTGCGGCGTCTCCTGAACCAATCCGTATAATTCGGAGGTGGATGCTTGGTAAAAACGTACAATAGGAGTTAGATGGTTCGCCCGAATGGCTTCCAAGAGACGCAATGTTCCCAATCCGTCAATATCGCCGGTATAATCGGGCATTTCAAACGAAATTTGGACATGGGACTGCGCAGCCAAGTTATATACTTCGAATCGCGTCATCTCTGGATTTTCATGTTTAATACGAGATATAATATTATGTATATTGGCAGAATCGGTTAAGTCGCCGTATATTAATTTGAGTCTAGGATGGGAGAAGATGTGATCGATTCGATTTGTATTTATGGAGGAGGAACGTCGCATCATTCCATATACAAGATATTCCTTTTCAAGCAGAAACTCGGCCAAATAGGAACCATCTTGACCGGTAATTCCGGTAATAAATGCTACACGATTATCCATATTATGCAATTTATGTGTATGTAATAAAAGTTATTTGTTTATATGTTTATATATGTGTAATCAACAATAAAACAAAAATAAATGATACATATATCATGTATTATTTATAAAAGAAAGAAATATCTATTGTCTAGGCCTAGATATAGATCTAGATCTATTTGGAGATGCTGTTGGAGTGAAAGAAAACGAATCCTCAACATCAGAAAGAGTAGGGGTATGTGTAGAAACGCGGATCGGAGACAAATTACCCATGGGAACAGAGTGTCCTGTTGGACTTCTTGGAGCAGGTTCCATGAATACGGGTGGCGGAATTCTTCTAGATGGTGGCGGAGCGGCTCCTTTCCCTTTCCATGTTCTTCTTTTCGCCGTTTTTTTGGTATATTTATTTTTTTTCAAGGTTTTGCGATTACGAAACGCCATTTATATAAAATATAGATTATAGTTAGAAAAATCACCTTTCCTTGTATTTTCTAAATAAAATAACAACAAAATCAATATTCATAACATAATACAAAACATCATTTTATCTTTGAACAAATAACAGTGAATCCATAGTAATAACCATTATTTATTTGTATAGGCACGTCTATTCGATTTTTGTACTTGTAGGTTTTTCCAACCATTATATTGGAAATACTTGTTATCTTATAATTCAATAAATGTTTATTTAGTTCATCACACAAATGCTTCATTATATTTCCTTTCGTATTGTCATAGCATTTTATTTTTTCAAGTATTTCATATAAGCCGTCTTTTTCGCGAATATTGACTCTTGGAAAATCGTAAAAACAATAATCAAAGGTTTCTTTTTCCAAGAATAAATTCAATTCTGAAAGAAACAAATCAATAGAAACATCTCTTATACCAACTTTTTTCATTTGTAATCCTATTATCCTATCCGATTATTATCCTATCCTATTATCCTAGCTAACTATATCGTAAATAAGATAAATCAAATCAATTATATGATTACAATATATTCTGGTCTATTTAGATAAATGTATAAGTCTTATGTATAGTGTTCAAAAATAATGAGCCGCCAAAAAAAAATTACACAAGAAGAATTTGACAAAATAAAAACCATGTATGATCCTGAGGGAATAAGTCTTGAGGAATTTCATGCACGACTTAGTCCTCCAAGAGACGATGCTCGCCACCTTCCAACCCCCCCAAATGCTACTAGAAAGAGAAAGAGAAAGAGTCCTAGTCCTAGTCCTAGTCCTAAGAGACCCAGTCCTAATAGAGATGATGACGATTTTAAATTGCTGAATGAGTATGAGGGTGGAAAGAAGAAGTCCAACTCGAAGAAGTCCAAATCAAGAAAATCAAAATCGAAGAAGTCTAAGAAGTGAGAATAAATAAATACATATAAAGCTTGTTTTATATGTATAACCAAACATGCAAGCTTACGAAAAAATATTGATTCGCCGCGTATCTATGGGTATCATCTCATGGGGAGGACTTGGATTTTATCGCGGTGTCCAAGAATATAATTATGATTATGAATATAGATCAACAACCTATAAAAATGAAAACCCCAAATTGTATATATCCGCATTTGGTGCAGGTTGTGTCGGAGCCTTTATGTATATAAATCCAATTGGTATTATCTTATCCATTCTAGCTGAATCATATCGTCTTGAGGTGAATATTCGCGGACTTGAAAAGACAGCACGCTATTATAAAATATATTGATCACCACATCATATCATAATTATAATATAATATAATATAATCATAAAGTTGATTCTATTTTGACAATTGAATAGATTATATAACTACGCAAACAAATACAAAAGAATGAATTACAACCAGCCGATTATAATGTGTATTCCGCGAATTGAAAACACGATATCAACTCAATATATAATATCGTGTTTTGAAAATAAGAATATAGGAAGAGTCGAAAAAATCATAGAACTCCCACATAAAAACAATGAAACGCACAAAAGAATTATATTACATGTATCATTAAAAGAAACAGAAAACGCGAAAATAATTAAAAATCGATTTTCCCAGAAACAAGATGTGAAATTAGTTCATCAATTCCCGTGGTTCTGGAAAATTGTAGAAGCAAATAATATTTTATCAACGAAAAAACATATCAAATAACCCGTAGAACACCATCAAACAACATCAAACAACATCAAACAACATCAAACAACATCAACATCTGTATAATACATATATTATTAAGCATTCTTTTTTCGCGTTATCTTTCTTTTTCTATTTTTTGTTTTTTTTGATTTTGACCTACCACCAGTTTTTCGTTTTGCTTTTTCGCTCAAAAAACGAGTGAAAAGTATGGGATTATTTTCTATATTAAGCATTTTCTTTCCTTCTCCCAAGGATACATTTCTTGAAACAAATTTTGCAACATCGATCTTATGGTTTGTTCCATAAAGTTCAAAAACATAATGATGTATTTTCGAATCAGGTGGATTGGGACCCTCATAATCTAGTATAATATTCCCAATATTCTTTGTTGCATCATTTTCGAGATCAATGTTTGCCGAAATCCAATGCCAATATGTTCCATCGATAGCATCAGGATCATACATTATGAGTGTATAGAAATTATAACCAAGATCATTGATTTTTACAGAAGGCAATGTTGAAGTTTGAGATGGTGTTAAAACATCGTTATAATAAATAGGTTTATTATTATACAAAATATCCATAATATATGTTATAGATATATCTTTTTCAAAAATAATGACATGCCATAACCCATAACCCATACTATGATTACTTACAATCTAAGAATATCATTTTCAGAAATTCTTCAATAACTGGATTCGGTTCCTGAATACGAGGTGCTTCTTTGTACATATTGAACCATACAAGATAGGATTCCGAATTTTTGATTTCTCGAATAAAAAGTTCATCAATTTGTCCATAAGAATTTTTATAGTAAATAAGTTGATACTTTATTTTTTCTTTGGTTTTCAACAAATGGAATAGTCGTTTTTGCTCTTTTGTAAATTGAATTCCGAGTTTAACAATTTCGCGTTCATCCTCCTCAAATATATTAATCCCTTTTAAATTCCACTTATGAATAATGTATCCAATCTCATTCTTAATGTCTTTGAATTGCATGATGAGTTTCTTCTTATAAGTCTCAATCTTTTTGATGAACGAAAATATATTGATATGGTAAATAATAGGAAACACCTTTTTCACGCTTTCTGGAATAATCATATTATACGTCTCTTTCATATCATGAAGTTTCGATTCAATATACTTAATTTTGTTCAATATAAGATCGCTTTGCTCGGATTCTTTTGTCATAAAATACAATTTATTGCTCGATAACTCGATTGCAGTTTCCAATTTGTCAAATTGATTGGCTAATTGAGTATAATTCTCAGCTGTGGATTCCAATTTCAAATAATTCACAAGAGCAACAAACATCGCAATAACCGCATTGCATGCAGATATAATGTATATACTCCATCCACGAATATCAATCGTGGGTGCAAATACAGTAATAAATGCGGTTAATATCATGGATGGAAATACAAGTGCATTCAGTTTTATTTGCGTAATATTTTTCGATTGAATATATAAATTCTTTTGACCCTTCAAATAGGTAATAAGAATATCAAATTCATTCGAGTATTTATTATTCGGATTATAGTATTTTTCAATCGACTTCTCTACTTCTGCATAGGTTAATCGTTTAAAATGCCTCGTTCCTGAACCCGAAACATGATTATGTATATAGTCATGGTCATGATCATCGTTCCCAACATCTGAACCACACGGAGACATAGAAACTGGACTATCACTTATATAAGGATGAGTATGAGTATGATTATCTAACATGATATTTGGATACTCGTCATCAATATCATCATTATTTGCATAAAAAGATGAAAACCGAATCGGTATAACATGCGATTCTGAGGATGTTATATCTAAATTTGAAGAATGGTTCTTATTCTTAGGAGAATATATGGAATCTATGTATTGAATAAGTTGAGTTTCATTTTCAACCTCCACCTTCACAGAATTGTTAGCGGTGGGTGTGGTAGAAATAATAATATTTTTATGAGGAAGAGATTTATCAGAGCTCGAATCGCTACCACCTTCAATCATGGTATTTTGAACAACATCGGTATAGCTAATACTTGTGCTACTTGATCGAGTTGTATTATTTGGAATAATATCGTTTGATGGAATCATACTAGGTATAGTACTATGATCATGGATGGACGGACTTGAACTTACACTTTCGCTGCTATTGCTAATGCTACTAGTACAGCTATTCTCAATTTTTGCAATATTTATATTATCGCCATCATGATTATGATTATCATTATCGTTAGCATGAATCATTGACATAGGTATAGATAATGACATGATAATCTATTATATTATTACAGAACATAATATACAACAAAATATAAAATACAAATAAAATTGAATCCAAATTTTACTAAGGTTGATAACAATAATACTAACAAATAACAACCAATTAAATAATGAATACGAGTAAAATGAATGTACGACGAGTCAATAAAAAGGACCCTTATGAACAACAAGAACAAGATCATAACAACCACACAGACCATTCTCCAGACGAATTTCAACGAAAAAAAACAAAAAGAGAGTTGATGGGACAGGATGAATGGTTGCGTTTCCGTTCATTTCAGAAAAGTATGACAAAGTTCGTATGTACAACGCGTTTTAACAATATAACTTGGGAGGAAAACCGAAAATATACAAAGGACCATAAAGTAGCTCATTGTATATATGGATCTCCCTACCTTCTGAAGAAAAACATTCCCGATGACTCGATTGTATTTGTATTGGAAATGAACAATGATGAAAACAAGATCATGGGTGTCGGACTAATTCGAAATCATCCGATTTGTGGGAAACATCGCATATACAAAAATGGTAATTACAACCGATATGCATATATTGGAAGTATGCGTATATCACGAGAAAACATGAATTCTGAAGAAGAAAAAATAATGAAGGCGTTTGATATTTTATGTTTCAAGGGAGATAAACATATGAAACGCGGAAGCGGGATAACCTGTTTTCCAGATGAAATCTTGTTTAGATGTATGAACATTGTTAATTTAGTTGAATTTATTTCTAGTATGTTTAAAAAGAGAATGATGAGCTCGAAATAACATATAAAAATCTTAACTGTGGATATTGTATGTATATTCGGAAATATTTTTACTATGACAAAATCAAAATCGGAAATAATGAATACATATGATGTCAAAAAATACACAGACATTGAATTGTTTGAATTGATGGACTTATCGAATCCCACAGATAGAGAATTAGAAGCACGTATTATACAATTGATTCGCAAGTATAGTACAATACATAATGATACCGGTAAAATGATTATGAAATTCTTTCAAGATGTATATGATCATTTTTTTGACGAAGAACAAGAGGATGACGACCCATACGACGAAGAATATCAAGAGGAAGATGTAAAAGAAGGATTCGAAAATATAAATACGAAAATGGCTGATGCAGAACAGACGAAAGACAAACAGACGAATACGAATACAACATCAACAACAAATTCTGCCATCATAAAAAAAGAGGAGCCCTCTGAACCTCCGCGAGAAAATGTATTGGTGAATCAACTGGATTATACCCGCGATAAGTTAAATCCTTTATTGAAGCAAACCATTAAACGTATTATAAGTATTGATAGTCAATATAGAGATACGAAATATCCACTCTCCACGGAATTCACATTTAATTTGTCTGAGCCACTCAAAGATGTTGTTTCTATGAGACTATACTCGATTCAAATTCCAGTCACATGGTATACAATTAGTAATAACTTCGGTGGCAATTTTTTTATTCTGAAAGGAAATGCTCCGGGTATTCTTGATAATCCAGATTTCGAGTATAAAGTAGAGATCGAATCTGGAAACTATACTGCGGCAGATTTGGCCATCGCAGTGAATAATAGCATCCAGGCACTTAAATCCACATATACGGATGTTAGTTTTGGAGATATGAAATTCACCTACAATTCCAATAACAGTTTGGGTACAATGAAAGTTGATATTAAAAATGTATTTAATGAAAACAAATATCTACTCGAGTTCGCAGATTGGTCATCTCCCATTGAAACAAATGAATCAGGTAGTGCATTAAGATATCTTGGAAACACAACACTTCCCGCCTTTTTGGGTTTCAATTCTCAAAGCTATTTATTAGATGCCATCCAGTCTGAACAAAATCTCCCGCTCATATCAAATAGTCAAACTGATGATAATAGTTATGCAGTCTATGTATTAGACAATTCAAATAATTATTTTGATATTGTTCAATTCCAAGGTCCTAGCGAATACGCACAAAATACAGCGGTTTTAAATAGCATTCGGATCCAATTAAATCTCAACGGTATCTACTCACGTAATGCAATCGTGAATGAAATAAACACCAAACTCCAGGAGAATATCTATTTGGAGAATTCGGGAATAACACGTATTGATATAACGGATCCAAATTTGGATAATTTTGGACATTCATATTATCGCATGACTATCCGTCTGAAAAAGACAAAAATATTGTCTGCAGCTTCTTTAAAAACAGTTGTCATATTTCCAGAAGAACCCATTACAAACACACGTGTATGGACATTAATCGGGGCTCCCCAAAATGCAATATGTGCCCTTCTTTTTCGAAATATATACAATGAATTAAGTAATCTCATCGCGGAAACAGAATCTTTACAGACAAATTATATTGTGAAATCTAAACCTTATATTGTATATAAATGTATAACACCTGGATACACGAATCCATATAATGTGGGAAATTATTCAACAATAACGGATATATGTTTCAATGATTATAAAATCGAATTGGGAGTATCTCCCGATGTTGGATGGTCATTTTCAGAATATTTACAAGCGATAAATACTGCATATTCCCAAACAAATACATCAACAATCAATGTAAATAATCTAAACGGAGTATTTAATATGACAAATACAGGAATATATAATGATCCACAGCTAAGTAAAATCTATTTTCGAAGTGATATCAACCATGTATTTTTAAAAGATAACTATACCATGGATCTCTCTGGGTCTGACCTTTTCACTACACTCGCGATTGGTGCAAATATAAACCCGACCGGAGATTATTTTGATTTATCAATAAACAATATTTTAACATCTAATATTCCTGCGCTTCCGAGTTATCGTATTGACGCCTCATATATCGCAGTTATATCTCCCAAACCAAACTATTCCACAAACCAAAATGCACCCCCGTGGTATATACCTCCAGTATCTGAGTTAAGAACTGGACAAAATCTTCAACAATTTGTAAGTTATATTAATGCATCTTTTCAATCTTTCCAAGATTTAAGTGGAAGCAATCCACTGAGCGAATCCAATTTGACAGCAGTATTTAATCAAGATAATACGGTATCCTTCACATTAACAATACGTATTACAAAAACGCTTACCGAAAATGATTATCAAATCGAATTTTATGATTTGTCATCCTCGAGTGGTACCATTAATTTGGCATCGAATTATTGGAAATTTGCAAATAATAGTGGTCTAGTATCGTTTCCGACCATTGGTATTAAAAATATGATAGGAACAGTAGATTCATCCTATGTAGAATTCACGCGTGAGGGATATGGTTATAGTGCGACAAATGTAGGATCTCCGGCAGGAACCTCCTATGGATTCAGTACAGCTAGTCCAGTCATTTCGAGCACAGACAACTGGACAGTGAATTTTTGGTATTATTCCACACTTAATACAGATCCTTTAACACAAATATTATTCTCCCAATATTCTTCAGTAGGTACAGGACGACTCTTATTTATGATTAGCAATAATAATATACAATTGGATATTGACGGTTTCACTGTAGTTGGATCTCCATTTACAGAAACGATTCAAAATAGTTGGCACATGTATTCTGTTGTTAGAAATGTAAATAATTATTCGATTTATTTTGATGGAGTATTAGTTATAACAGAAACATCACCCATTAATTATAGTATTGAACAAACAGTATTTGCACTTGGAATCAATGGAAACGCACGTGGATACTGGGATGATGTCGGCTATTGGTCGTATGCACTAACATCAACTGAAATTGCAGATGTATATTCTCCCTTCATATGGCAAAATACTGTGAATAATTCCTGGTTTAATAATTTGAAAGTGGGAGATCAGTCTTATAATTTGATTGATTATAATATGGGGTCATCCAGTTATGCTGATATATATGGTATTAGTGTTATTTCAGGATTCACCTATATAATTACACAGGATACATCCTTTGTATTATTGGGAACAGTCCCGGGTATTACAGATGCATCATCGTCGGTCATCATTAATATACCCGCATCTACCAATCCAAATAATGAATATACGCGACAACAATTATTTAATATTATCAATGCTGCATTTTCTGCAAATCCAATATCCAACGGATCGTATATTACAACAGACTTTTATGGCGGAAAAGAATATGTGAAATTCCGGATGAATTTGAATCAGATATATACGTCGAAAGACTACAGAGTCGTTTTCTATGATCCCTTTAGTTTCGTGAAGTGTTATGTAGGCATTAAAAGCGTTCGAAATGCAAGTTGGGACTCCACGCTTGGATGGATTCTCGGGTTCCGATTAAACACGGAATATATATTGAGTGATTATGGTACATCCAATCCAATAACGATTGTAGGAGATACTGCAGTGACTACGAATTTGTACAATTATTTTTTAATTGTATTGGACGATTATACACAAAGCCATTTAAATGATGGTTTAGTTACGGTAACCAATCAAGAGAACGATATTGCATTGCCTTCTTATGCCGATCGAACCAAAATAACATGCGACATAACGGGAGACATTGTTTTTAACGATCCAAAATTAACGCAAAAACAAATATATGCCGCAAACGAGATAATACAGGCAAAAAATAACAGACAACGATATAAAACAAGTCCAGTTGTTCAAGATATATTTGCATTGATACCCCTGAAAGCTGGTATTGAAAATGGATCCTTATATACAGAGTTTGGTGGAACACTGCAGAACCAGGAAAGAACCTATTTCGGTCCCGTAAATATACAACGAATGACGATCCGTTTATTGAATGATCGCGGAGATATTGTCGATCTGAATGGTTCCAACTGGTCATTCTCTCTTATTTGCGAGCAACTGTATCAACAAAAATCGATATAGATAGTGAAATGAAAACAGGAAACAAAATATACATTTAATAAAAAGAGAAAAAGAGAAAAAAGAAAATGAATATATTTGATAAACTTGGATTTTATGGACCGATCATCATGATTGCGGCAAATATTTATGAACTACGAAACCGCATTTTCCATGTATTTTTATTTATAGTATATATTTTCATGAATATTGGAATCAATAAACAACTGAAATTGTGGATAAGACAACCAAGACCAACTCAATATGCAAGTATTACCGAAATAAACAACGATTGGGTGGAATATAATGGAGCCGAAAAATACGGAATGCCATCTGGACACAGCACGCTCATGTTTTTTTCATGGATGTATTTGTGGTGGAATACACAAAATGTATATTATTTGATTTTTGGTGGGTTCCTAACGTTTTTAACTTTATATCAACGGTGGAAGTACAAGAAACACACATTCGAACAACTCATCGCGGGAGGCATTTTAGGTATTCTATTGTCCTTCATCGCATATATGGCTACCAAAAAATGGTTCGCAAAAATGAATTATGTATCACCATCGAATAAATCATCTGTACCACATTTGGAGTAAAATCATCTCTGGACATTGTATAATAGATAAATAAATAAATTATAGAAATGTCGCAAAGCGATTATATCCAATATAAGAAAACTTCGACCCAATTAAAATTATATGACGAATCTCCTGTTTTGCAGGACGGAAATTACATATTGTACAAAGAGCATTCTTTAGAAAACACGATTCCGATGACAAAAATCATATACAATCAGCTGCTACCTCCCGGAAATGCATTAATCATGGGAATGGAAATGCAATCGCGCGCAAATTGCGCTCAGTTTCCTGTATGCACAAATACGCACTTGCGTGCAAACCGAGTTCCGATGTTATCGACACAGGCGACGGTCCGCCCGGCGCGCCCGATTTATGTGAAACGGGGAGATCTCGATCTCAAGAAAAAGAAGAAGTGCTGCTAATCGAAACGAATATAGTCGCCTCGTGAAAATCTATGAAAAATACATACTATTCAATACTATTATTATACAATATTTTGTATGATAATAAAATTTATTCCTTTTGTCGATTCCCTTTCATTTTATAATTATAGTACTTTCGATTCAAGAATTTGAATACGAGACTTCAGTTCTTCATTCGATTGTTTCAGTTCTTGAACATCTTTCACAAGTATTCCAATAATACCCAAGTAGTTCAGGGTTTGGTTTTGCTCTCCATCCTTTTCTCCGCAAACCAAAAATGGAATATTGGCTTGCACCTCGTGGGCAATAAATCCAATTTCATTGTTCTTGTTGATTGTATTATAATAAAATACGGGTTTGAGATTATTAACCGAGTATTTTGTGTTCGTTAAGGATACCACATTTCCTTTTATACGATAGTCGGAAGTCGCATTAAATGCAGTAGCATGTATTGTTCCTCCCGAATGTATATTTGCACTAACACCAATACCACCAATAACTTGTAAGGATCCAGTACTTGTAGAACTCGCTCCAATACCAGAATTGATAAAAAGATTTCCACCTACATAAACATTCGCACTAATACCGGCTCCACCACGAACTTGAAGCGCACCGGTACTTGTACTCGTGGATTGAATTGTGGAACTAATAATTATGTTTCCAGTTGTATTCACATTTCCACCAATAAATACATTCTTTGCAATACCGGCTCCACCAGAAAGAATAAACGCACCGGTTGTGGAAGATGTAGAATCAATTGTAGAACTAATAACTATATTTCCGGTGGTATTCACATTTCCACCCACATTCACATTTCTAGTAATACCGGCTCCACCAGAAAGAATAAATGCGCCTGTAGAAGTAGATGTAGAATCAATCGTGGAATTAATAACTGTATTGCCAATCACTGTAATTTGTCCAAGTGTCCAATTGTTATTTTCATCCACTCTGATAAAACTGTTATCGAAAATATTATAACTGGTGGGAGGACGCCCCTTCAGAGAGGATGTCGCCAACTGATTTGTTCCTTGACCGGATGCAACCAGTATTCCCAACTCAGGAGACCAGCAAAGACCATACCAAGACCCGGATCCACCAATGGTTCGAATTGTCCAATTAATACCATCCGGAGAAGTCATTACTCTATCTGTTATTGTCGCTCCACCTGTACCTACTGCTATAAATAATCCAAGTTCTGCTGCCCATACCACTTTTTGCCAATCATTATCTAGAGATATCGTTCTTGTTGTCCAATTTATGCCATCAGGAGATGTATAAACATTTGTTGTCACTGTGGTTATAACAACAAATAACCCCAATTCAGAAGACCAGCATATATTTACTCCAGATGCTGCTGTATTCACGGCAGACCATGTAAATCCATCACTTGAAGTTGAAATGCCGTTTAATGAAACTGCTACAAAAATATTTAATTCTGCTGCCCAACAAACGCTATACCAAATAACGCTTGATATTGTTCCGGCTGTCCAATTGATTCCATCGGTAGATGTCATTACCGCATTTGTTCCCACTGCAACTAATAGTTTTCTTTCTATTGACCAGCACAAATCCGCCCAAGCATCTTGTGGAGTTGTTCTCAATGTCCAACTATTAATTCCAGTCGAAGATGTCATTACTCGATCTGTTGTACTTGTACCTCCTCCTCGAGCAAGTGCAATAAATAAATTAAGACCGGATGCCCAAATAACAGAAGTCCATTGATAATCTGCAGGCGCAGTTCTCTGTATCCAAGTAATTCCATCCGTCGAAGTTTGTATTTTATCTGTTCCAGATGTTCCTTGGAGATCACTTACACAAACAAATAATGCTAATTCAGGAGACCAACATACAGAATACCAAGATCTACTACTTGCGGGTGTCCTCATCGTCCAAGTTGAAACTGCTTTCACGCCCGAAGACAATTTGTTTGGAAGCGGTGCGACTCTTTTCGCAAGTGCATAATAACCATTCACTGTTGCATAATAGCCGTTTGGTATGTTATTCCAAGATGCATCTCCATTGAGGATTTGCTGGAATCTTTTATTTGTTGTAATATTTTCTCTAACATTTAAGTTTCCACCAATACCAACCCCGCCAGCAACAACTAATGCACCCGTAGATGTAGTCGTCGATTCAATTGTTGAATTTATACGAACAATACCTCCTATATACACATTTGCACTAATACCGGCTCCACCAGAAAGAATGAAGGCGCCTGTATTGGTAGATGTAGAATCAATCGTGGAATTAATAATAGTGTTTCCACCCACATACAGATTCGCAGCAATGCCGGCTCCGCCGCGGACTTGCAAAGCACCAGTATTTGTAGTTGTAGATTGAATAGTGGAATTAATAATAATATTTCCAGTGGTATTCACATTTCCGCCTACATATACATTCTTAGCAATTCCGGCTCCGCCAGAAAGAATGAAGGCGCCAGTAGAAGTAGATGTAGAATCAATTGTGGAGTTAATACGTATGTTTCCGGTGGTATTCACATTTCCGCCTACATATACATTCTTAGCAATTCCGGCTCCGCCAGAAAGAATGAAGGCGCCAGTAGAAGTAGATGTAGAATCAATTGTGGAGTTAATACGTATGTTTCCGGTGGTATTCACATTTCCGCCGACATTTACATTTCTAGTAATTCCGGCTCCGCCGGAAAGAATGAAGGCGCCAGTTGTAGATGACCCAGAATCAATCGTAGAACTAATATTAAGATTACCAATAATAGATGAACTCATCGATACGGATAGAGTACCAAGGGTAGTTATATTTCCATTTGTGTATATCTGATCATTAACAAACAACTTTTTACTAATAACGGCTCCTCCGCGCACTTGCAGTGCGCCCACAGATTGGCTTGATAGATTAGTATCAGTTGGTGAATATACTATAGTAGTTCCTTCTACATTTAAATTCTTAGCAATACCGGCTCCACCAGAAAGAATAAATGCACCGGTAGTAGAAGATGTAGAATCAATCGTGGAATTAATACGTATGTTTCCGGTCGTATTCACATTTCCACCAACATTCATATTCTTAGTAATGCCGGCTCCGCCAGAAAGAATGAAGGCTCCCGTAGTAGAAGACGTAGAATCAATCGTGGAATTAATAGTAATATTTCCGATGGTATTAAGATTTCCACTTGTATTCACATTTCCACCAACATTAATATTCTTGGCAATACCGGCTCCACCAGAAAGAATAAATGCGCCGGTTGTGGAAGTTGTAGAATCAATTGTGGAACTAATAGTAATGTTTCCACTCGTATTCACATTTCCACCCACATTCACATTTCTAGTAATACCAGCTCCGCCAGAAAGAATAAATGCACCGGTAGTACTATTTGTAGAATCAATCGTAGAACTAATAGTAATGTTTCCACTCGTATTCACATTTCCACCAACAAACGCGTTCTTAGTAATACCGGCTCCACCAGAAAGAATAAATGCACCTGTTGTGGAAGATGTAGAATCAATTGTAGAATTAATAGTAATATTTCCGGTTGTATTCACATTTCCAGCAACATTTACATTCTTAGTAATACCGGCTCCGCCAGAAAGAATGAAGGCTCCCGTAGTAGAAGAATTAGAATCAATCGTAGAATTAATAGTAATATTTCCAGTGGTATTCACATTTCCACCAACATTTACATTCTTGGTAATACCAGCTCCGCCAGAAAGAATGAAGGCACCTATAGCGGAAGATGTAGAATCAATTGTAGAACTAATAGTCATGTTTCCAGTCGTATTCACATTTCCACCAACATTTACATTCTTGGTAATACCAGCTCCGCCAGAAAGAATGAAGGCGCCTGTAGTAGAGGATGTGGAATCAATTGTGGAATTAATACTCATATTTCCAGTGGTATTTACATTTCCACTTGTATTCACATTTCCACCGATATTTACATTCTTAGTAATACCGGCTCCACCAGAAAGAATGAATGCGCCTGTAGTAGAGGATGTGGAATCAATTGTGGAATTAATACTAATATTTCCGGTGGTATTTACATTTCCACCAACATTTACATTCTTGGTAATACCAGCTCCGCCAGAAAGAATAAATGCGCCGGTAGTACTATTTGTGGAATCAATTGTGGAATTAATAGTAATATTTCCGGTGGTATTCAGATTTCCACCGACATTCACATTCTTATTAATACCAGCTCCGCCAGAAAGAATGAAGGCACCCGTTGTGGAAGACGTAGAATCAATCGTGGAATTAATAGTCATATTTCCGGTGGTATTCAGATTTCCACCAACATATACATTCTTATTAATACCGGCTCCGCCAGAAAGAATAAAAGCACCTGTAGTAGAAGATGTAGAATCAATTGTGGAACTAAGAGTAATATTTCCGGTGGTATTCAGATTTCCACTTGTATTCACATTTCCACCGATATATACATTCTTAGTAATGCCGGCTCCGCCAGAAAGAATGAAGGCTCCCATAGTAGAAGACGTTGAATCAATCGTAGAATTAATAGTAATATTTCCGATGGTATTCAGATTTCCACTTGTATTCACATTTCCACCAACATTAATATTCTTGGCAATACCGGCTCCACCAGAAAGAATAAATGCGCCGGTTGTGGAAGATGTAGAATCAATTGTGGAACTAATAGTAATATTTCCGGTAGTATTCACATTTCCGCCGACATATACATTCTTAGTAATACCGGCTCCGCCAGAAAGAATGAAGGCACCGGTTGTGGAAGATGTAGAATCAATCGTAGAACTAATAGTAATGTTTCCACTCGTATTCACATTTCCACCAACAAACGCGTTCTTAGCAATACCGGCTCCGCCAGAAAGAATGAATGAACCTGTAGTAGAAGACGTAGAATCAATTGCGGAATTAATAGTAATATTTCCGGTTGTATTCACATTTCCACCCACATTCACATTCTTATTAATACCAGCTCCGCCAGAAAGAATAAATGCACCGGTAGTACTATTTGTAGAATCAATCATAGAACTAATAGTCATGTTTCCAGTCGTATTCACATTTCCACCGACATACACATTCTTAGTAATACCGGCTCCACCTGAAAGAATAAACGCACCGGTTGTGGAAGATGTAGAATCAATAGTTGAATTAATCGTAATATTTCCGGTGGTATTTACACTTCCACCCACATTTACATTCTTAGTAATACCGGCTCCACCAGAAAGAATGAATGCGCCTGTAGTAGAGGATGTGGAATCAATTGTGGAATTAATACTAATATTTCCGGTGGTATTTACATTTCCACCAACATTTACATTCTTGGTAATACCAGCTCCGCCAGAAAGAATGAAGGCTCCCGTAGTACTATTTGTGGAATCAATTGTGGAATTAATACTAATATTTCCGGTGGTATTTACATTTCCACCGACATATACATTCTTATTAATACCAGCTCCACCAGAAAGAATGAAGGCACCCGTAGTAGAAGATGTGGAATCGATCGTGGAATTAATAGTCATATTTCCGGTGGTATTCAGATTTCCACCAACATATACATTCTTAGTAATACCGGCTCCACCAGAAAGAATAAAAGCACCTGTAGTAGAAGATGTAGAATCAATTGTGGAACTAAGAGTAATATTTCCGGTGGTATTCAGATTTCCACTTGTATTCACATTTCCACCGATATATACATTCTTATTAATACCGGCTCCGCCAGAAAGAATGAAGGCTCCCGTAGTAGAAGACGTTGAATCAATCGTGGAATTAATAGTAATATTTCCGATAGTATTCAGATTTCCACTTGTATTCACATTTCCACCAACATTAATATTCTTGCCAATACCAGCTCCGCCAGAAAGAATAAATGCGCCGGTTGTGGAAGATGTAGAATCAATTGTGGAACTAATAGTAATATTTCCGGTGGTATTCACATTTCCGCCGACATATACATTCTTAGTAATACCAGCTCCGCCAGAAAGAATAAACGCACCTGTAGTAGAAGATATAGAATCGATCGTGGAATTAATATTCACATTTCCACCAATATTCACATTCTTAGTAATACCGGCTCCACCAGAAAGAATGAAGGCACCCGTTGTGGAAGATGTAGAATCAATTGTGGAATTAATACTAATATTTCCGGTGGTATTTACATTTCCACCAACATTCACATTCTTAGTAATACCAGCTCCGCCAGAAAGAATAAATGCACCCGTTGTGGAAGATGTAGAATCAATCGTAGAACTAAGAGTAATATTTCCGGTGGTATTCAGATTTCCACCGACATATACATTCTTATTAATACCAGCTCCGCCAGAAAGAATGAAGGCGCCAGTAGTAGAAGAATTAGAATCAATGGTAGAATTAATAGTAATATTTCCAGTGGTATTAAGATTTCCACTTGTATTCACATTTCCACCAACATTCATATTCTTATTAATACCGGCTCCGCCAGAAAGAAGGAAGGCTCCCGTAGTAGATGACGTAGAATCAATCGTGGAACTAATAGTAATATTTCCGGTGGTATTTACATTTCCGCCGACATTCATATTCTTATTAATACCGGCTCCACCAGAAAGAATAAATGCACCTGTAGTAGAAGATGTAGAATCAATCGTGGAATTAATACTAATATTTCCGGTGGTATTCACATTTCCACCTACATATACATTCTTATTAATACCAGCTCCGCCAGAAAGAATAAATGCACCCGTTGTGGAAGATATAGAATCAATCATGGAATTAATAGTAATATTTCCGGTGGTATTCACATTTCCACCGACATTTACATTCTTAGTAATACCGGCTCCACCAGAAAGAATAAATGCACCTGTTGTAGAAGATGTAGAATCAATCGTGGAATTAATAGTAATATTTCCCGTGGTATTCACATTTCCACCGACATTCACATTCTTAGTAATACCGGCTCCACCAGAAAGAATGAACGCTCCTGTAATAGAAGACGTCGAATCAATCGTGGAATTAATAGCCATATTTCCGGTGGTATTTACATTTCCACCTACATTCACATTCTTAGTAATACCGGCTCCACCAGAAAGAATGAAGGCACCTGTTGTGGAAGATGTAGAATCAATCGTGGAATTAATAGTAATATTTCCACTGGTATTTACATTTCCACCCACATTCACATTCTTAAGAATACCGGCTCCACCAGAAAGAATGAAGGCTCCCGTAGTAGAGGATCCGGAATCGATCGTGGAATTAATAGTAATATTTCCGGTGGTATTCACATTTCCACCGACATTCACATTCTTAGTGATACCGGCTCCGCCAGAAAGAATAAATGCACCACTTGTAGAAGATACAGAATCAATCGTGGAATTAATAACTATATTGCCGCCGACATACACATTTGCGCCGATACCAGCTCCTCCTTGAACTTGGAATGCACCACTACTTGTGCTGGTAGATTCCATTGTCATGAACAATACAGTATTTCCATAAAATCTTGAATTTCCATAGATAGTAGAATTTCCACCTATAAAAATATTTGCAGATAAACCAATTCCACCCTTTACAACCAAACTACCAGTATTTGTCGAACTCGATTCAGAATTTTTATCAATGATTGTATCTCCAGAAAATACAACTACACCTCCTATAATAACATTTGCATCTGCAACGACGTTTCCTTTAACATATAAATTTCCACCAAAAGAACCGCCGCCTACAACAACAAGAGCTCCATCTCCAAATCCATTTGCATAATTTGTATTATATATAAATACTCTACCTGATGGATCAATATTTAAATTTCCACCAACCCAGAGATTTGCATTTATACCTGCACCTCCAGAGACAACCAATGCACCTGTAGTTTCACTACCAGATTCTGTAGTATTAGATATCAACATATTTCCAAATAAAACACTGTTTCCTTTTACAGAAATATTTCCCGATACATCTAGATTTCGTATTATGACTGCATTCCCACCTACATATAAGTTTGCACCAATACCTGCTCCTCCGCGCACTTGGAACGCGCCCGTGGTTGAAGATGTAGAATCAATTGTAGAATTAATAGTAATATTACCAGTTGTATTTACATTTCCAGCTACATTCATATTCTTGGTAATACCGGCTCCGCCAGAAAGAATGAAGGCGCCTGTTGTAGAAGATGTAGAATCAATGGTGGAACTAATAGTAATATTTCCAGTTGTATTCACATTTCCACCCACATTCACATTCTTAGTAATACCGGCTCCGCCCGAAAGAATAAATGCACCGGTAGTAGAAGATGTAGAATCAATCGTAGAATTAATATTCAAATTTCCGGTTGTATTTACATTTCCACCTACATATACATTCTTAGTAATACCAGCTCCACCAGAAAGAATGAAGGCACCTGTTGTGGAAGATGTAGAATCAATCGTAGAATTAATACTAATATTTCCGGTTGTATTTACATTTCCACCGACATTTACATTCTTAGTAATTCCAGCTCCTCCTGACAGAATAAACGCACCTGTAGTGGAATTTGTGGAATCGATCGTGTAATTAATAGTAATATTTCCGGTAGTATTAAGATTTCCACCCACATTCACATTCTTATTAATACCAGCTCCACCAGAAAGAATAAATGCGCCTGTAGCAGAGGATACAGAATCGATCGTGGAATTAATATTCACATTTCCGCCAATATTCACATTCTTAGTAATACCAGCTCCGCCAGAAAGAATAAATGCACCTGTAGTAGAGGATACAGAATCAATGGTAGAATTAATACTAATATTTCCGGTGGTATTTACATTTCCACCCACATATACATTCTTGGTAATACCGGCTCCGCCAGAAAGAATGAAGGCGCCCGTTGTGGAAGATGTAGAATCAATAGTAGAACTAAGAGTAATATTTCCGGTGGTATTCAGATTTCCACCCACATTCACATTCTTATTAATACCGGCTCCGCCAGAAAGAATGAAGGCTCCCGTAGTAGAAGACGTTGAATCAATCGTGGAATTAATAGTAATATTTCCGGTGGTATTCAGATTTCCACTTGTATTCACATTTCCACCAACATTCATATTCTTGGCAATACCGGCTCCGCCAGAAAGAATGAAGGCGCCCGTAGTAGAGGACGTAGAATCAATGGTAGAATTAATACTAATATTTCCGGTTGTATTTACATTTCCACCCACATATACATTCTTGGTAATACCGGCTCCGCCAGAAAGAATGAAGGCACCCGTTGTGGAAGATGTAGAATCAATGGTAGAATTAATACTAATATTTCCGGTTGTATTTACATTTCCACCGATATTCACATTCTTGGTAATACCAGCTCCGCCAGAAAGAATGAAGGCGCCCGTTGTGGAAGATGTAGAATCAATCGTGGAATTAATACTAATATTTCCGGTGGTATTCACATTTCCACCGATATATACATTCTTATTAATACCAGCTCCGCCAGAAAGAATAAATGCACCCGTTGTAGAAGATGTAGAATCAATCGTGGAATTAATAGTAATATTTCCGGTGGTATTTACATTTCCACTTGTATTCACATTTCCACCCACATATACATTCTTATTAATACCAGCTCCGCCAGAAAGAATGAAGGCTCCCGTAGTAGAAGACGTAGAATCAATCGTGGAATTAATAGTAATATTTCCGGTGGTATTTACATTTCCACCGACATTTACATTCTTAGTAATTCCGGCTCCGCCAGAAAGAATGAAGGCACCCGTTGTAGAAGATGTAGAATCAATCGTGGAATTAATAGTAATATTTCCGGTGGTATTCAGATTTCCACTTGTATTCACATTTCCACCGACATTCACATTCTTATTAATACCGGCTCCACCAGAAAGAATAAACGCACCTGTAGTGGAATTGGTGGAATCAATTGTGGAATTAATACGTATATTTCCAGTTGTATTCAGATTTCCACCGATATTCACATTCTTACTAATACCGGCTCCGCCAGAAAGAATGAAGGCACCCGTTGTGGAAGATGTAGAATCAATCGTAGAACTAAGAGTAATATTTCCGGTTGTATTCACATTTCCACCCACATATACATTCTTATTTATACCAGCTCCGCCAGAAAGAATAAATGCACCCGTTGTTGAGGATACAGAATCAATCGTGGAATTAATAGTAATATTTCCGGTTGTATTCACATTTCCACCTACATTCACATTCTTATTAATACCGGCTCCACCAGAAAGAATGAAGGCGCCTGTAGTAGAAGATATGGAATCAATTGTAGAACTAATAGTCATGTTTCCGGTGGTATTCACATTTCCACCCACATTGATATTCTTAGTAATACCAGCTCCACCTGACAGAATAAACGCGCCTGTAGTAGAAGATGTGGAATCAATCGTGGAATTAATAGTAATATTTCCGCTTGTATTCACATTTCCAGCAACATTTACATTTTTAGTTATACCGGCTCCACCAGAAAGAATAAAGGCTCCCGTAGTAGAGGATACAGAATCAATCGTGGAATTAATACTAATATTTCCGGTGGTATTTACATTTCCAGCAACATATACATTCTTAGTAATACCAGCTCCGCCAGAAAGAATAAATGCACCCGTTGTGGAAGATGTGGAATCGATCGTGGAATTAATAGTAATATTTCCGGTGGTATTTACATTTCCACCCACATTCATATTCTTAGAAATACCGGCTCCGCCAGAAAGAATAAATGCGCCAGTTGTTGAGGATCCAGAATCAATCGTGGAATTAATAATAATATTCCCATTCGTAATAACATTTCCACCTACATTGACATTTCCGCCAATACCTGCTCCACCAGATAGCTGTAATGCACCGGTATTTGTACTCGTCGATCCAACCCCTGAATTGATTACAAGATTTCCGCCAACATATGTATTTGCACCAATACCAACTCCCCCAGAAACGACAAGGGCACCTGTATTTTTACTAATAGATTCCGTTTGGATTGATACATATGCGTTTCCATTCAAATAACTATTTCCATCCACAGTTAATTTATCCTCAATATATGCATCTCCTGAAATATACATATTTCCACACAAATCAAGAACAGTATTATTTTGACGATTAAATAAGTTAGGCATGAACATATAGCACAAATAACTTTTTCCAGGATTTGCGGGAGAATTCGAGTATAATACACGGGTTGCTGTTGCTACCAATGTATTTTCATCTGCCATACATGCACTTACAAATTTATTTGAAATATCGGTTATAATATCACCATTTCCTGATGCACGTAAAATATCTTCAGGCAATAAACTCCAGGTGTTATATCCATCTATTGTGTATAATACAACTCCATTATCTCCTACTGCAATTGCCTTATAATCGTCATATATAATTACTGATCTCAAAACAACTCCGGGAGTAATATCTGCCCATGTAGAACCTGCATTTTTCGAATAACTAATAATGTCGGATCCTACTGCAATAACATTAGAGCCCTTACAATATACGGAATAATATGTTTTCAAAATTGGACGAGCATCAATAAACGCATGTGTTTGTTGATTATATCTTAATATATTTTGGTTTCCAACCACAAATAATATAGTTCCGTTTCCAAAGATAGATGATGCTGGAGTAATATTCGACATATTTATGGAGATAGGATTCACGTCAATACGTACTGGATTCGAGAAATTAATCAATGACGGGTATGGATTCTCGAAATAATGCATGCTTGAATCCGATATCAAGTGTATATACTCCGCATCAATATACAGTGATTTGAAGTCAATGTTTTGGTTAATCGACAGGGGGGCCCATACTTTACCTCCATCTACAGTATAAAACATATAACCACTTCTCCCCGCCAATACTGAAAAACTATTGTCATACGTATATATTTGGTTGATTGGATTGCTAATATTTTCCAAATCAGTACTTCCAGTAGGATCAATCTCGGTTATTTTCCAAGACTGTCCGCCATCTTCCGAATAATACACGTTTTGCGTAAATGGTTGCGAATTTGTACTCGGAGTACCCACCGCAATCAAATTATTTGTGTAAAATGTCTTCACATTGAGACTCTTCACTTCAAACACTGTGCTCTGTGCAATACTGAATTGTCCGTTTGCAATATGAACTGGGCCATTCACGTCCAATATATATTGATCAGCGCGAGGTGCATACGTATTGATTCCTATAGAAGACATGTATTTGGCCCGATTATTTCCGGAAACAATCATTTGCGAAGGGACAAGAGGGGGAGAATTAATTGATGTTCCACGATTGTCCATCCATCCAAATACACTCATAGATCGCGTATCATCATTCGGATAAGCACCCGCTGCAACCGTGAAACCCTTTTTGTCCGGGGTAATGATATGCATCATTGTATTGGAAGAACTATCCTTTGCAATCAATGTGAAAGCATTTCCTGTTTTCGAAGAATTATTCTTATAAGTATCATATTGGTATATTCCAGAGGAAATATCATAGATCGCAAGTGTCTCCTGATAAATATTACTTATATCACTTCGATTTGAAATAACTACCTTGGAAAGAATATTTGTATTTTCAGATACATCAATCGTTAGAATACCTGGTTGAGTATATTGTAATCGGGCGCTATACGCGTTTGTATTTGGATTCACTGGGAGATCATTGTAAAAACAAATGGATGAGGAAGATGAATCGCTTTCAACGGAAATACCCTTCCTGTTTTTGTTTTGGACAATAATATTACGCGTATAATCGAGACTTGAAAATACACTAAGACTTGATGTTGAATTTCCGCATATATCCACTGTCGCAATTGGATGAAAGTTATTAATACCCATGTGTTGGTATCTATCTGAATAAAGAATGGTACTATCACTGGCGTCAATCGTGATAAATCCGGACACATTCAAATTACCAGCAACACCGATATCTGATTCTACAACTAAATCTTCGACACTTAATTCTCCTACAACTAAAGTGCCAAGAATGTTTGTATTTCCTTGAATATTTGTATCATTGGATATCTGTAAATTTCTGGCATAAATGTCTTGATCAACATAAACATTTCCAGTTGAATGTAAATTACCACAAATATCAAAATCTCCCAGATATGGATTCTGTAGGGAGAATGAATCCGCGGTTAAATTATTTACATTCATATTATTCATCCTATCCAATTTGTTTGTTCCACCATACTTTTTCCAAGACATGGACATTGTATATAATAAAGATGGTAATAATATACAATTAGAATGTATTTATATGCATATTTATCTCCCAATATCTGTTTTTCAATAATAGATTTCACATAAATAATGATTGTGAAACCTATTTAATGACGATTCTTTATTGTTTTTCTATTCTTAAACATACTTTTATATTTTTGTTTATATGTAATCCGGCGCACCGAACGCCTCTTATAATTATATTTCATGAGTGAAAATATAGACGGGATTTCATCCAGAATTTTATCAACAATCTCCCGATAAAACTGTCGGAATTCATTTCTCCGAGATTTCATTTCTTTCACAGAAAACCATTCAATCTCTATTTTTTCAAACAACTTTGTTTTATTCAATAGCTTTCTATCCATTCTATTCCATAGGAAAGAATGATTATTATTGTAGTACTTTGGGAGATTTGAATCATAATCCATTAAAAACATATGTACATGGTAATCATTATGCACTAGAGAATATATTTTACCGGATTTCTTCAATATACTTTCAATATCTTTTTCGTCTCCTAAAAAACCGGTAAGTTCTTCCCCACCTTCACGCAATGCTGTATGATAGGGAGATTCTCCCTTATCGACCCCGCCTCCAAAATCGGACCATCCCTTGCTGCTATCTTCTAAAGGATTTTCTTTGCCAAATAAAAAATATAGTTTGTTTTTATGAATTGCTACTGGTAATATGCTACCAGCGACCATTATATAGGATAGAAATAGATTATATTAGCATACTATACGATGTTTATCTCATCGAATATTTCTCCCAAACAAACACCAAATATTTGTAAGAATATCGGGAGAGTTATATCGATCAATACATATGTAGAATATAAATAATACGTATGTATTTCCATTTCCATCATCCTTTTATTCACTAATCATTCTCCCAAACACCAAATATTTTTAAGAATATCGGGAGATTATCATTTTATTTTTATTCATGCATAAGCTCCAAACAAAAGGAAAAGTCGCAACCATTCATATTCACGGTATTTCCATTTTCATCTATCAATTGCACATTCAGCTTCTGTATATCTACCTTTCCATTATAGGTTCGTAAATCGGACAACAAAAATCCATTGAAATTATTTGCAGGTAGTATCGTTCCAAAGGGATACAATTCTCTATTCAGACAAATTTTTGCAATAATATTTTTACGAATAAGAGAAGTCGGGAGAACCGCACTAAACGATTTATTATTTCCTTTGGAAAATTCGTCGATTGCCAAATACATGTATTTGGGACCCAGCAAGTTCAGAACGCTCTCCGAATATATACGTGATGATAGAGGAATAGTATAGGTTAATTGGCGGAATCCAAGAATCCAACCTAATTTTGATTTGAAATTGTATTTATCAAAACTACCATCGGGAGATATCGCAAAATCCAGGACAAATCCACCGCTGGCATCCGTCTGTATTGTGGATAGATTATTCGATACATCATAGAACAAATAGCCACCATTCGAGTTCTTGTTTTGGAAAAAAAGAGTGTTCAATGTACTTTTCAAGGAAGTGCTCGTATAATTCCCATCGGGAATAGTAATAACAACGCTTAAAGCTCCCGAGGTTATTTTCATAATATTATTACCCAATGCAGACGATATATTGTAAAACATCTGGGGGAGCTCCACATTGCATACCATCATACTGGTTACCTCGTTCATCTTTTCAGGGAGAGTAATCGTATAATTGGCCATGTTATATGTACTCGGACAAGCCGGATTCAAACGATTGTTCGTGAAATCGTCTGCGAATTTTGTATCAATATTAAGAAAATGGCATTTCGAACTTTTGCGAACATTCGTCATAACCATATGATTCCCGTACTGAGAAACATTCGGACTGGAAAATAAACCCTTATTGTCAAAATATTCACTCATGATTCAATAATATATAGAATGAATGCATATATTATTCGTCTTTAATGAACCTATTGAACATTATAATAAATAATATCGATGGATTTACATATTATATTTCTTAAGAGGTTTATTACTCTTCATACGCAATCCACAGGATGAACATCCAGAATTTAATGCGCCTATTCTCGAAAACATGTTTCTACCAATTGTGCGATCGCTAAATGTATCAGGCTTTGATGCAATATCCTTATATTTGCTGTATGATTCCAGAGAACGAAGTTCTTCTTGCGTATTTGTAGGTTGTATTAGCGGGTGTTGTACGGGAGCTGTTATAGGTGCATGTGTATGCACAGGTGATTTTGAAAAAGGCGTCTTTTTTGCAGTAAATACCATATTCATTGTATAATGATTTATATATGAGATTTATATATGATATCTATCTATAAAATTGAATAAAATAGATATTATAATCTATAACACACAAACAAACAACGCAAATAATAAATATATGAATTTTACTCATAAGTGCAATTTGTGTGGAAAAGAATACAAATTGAAAGAAAATTTTAACAAGCATTATGTATCTTGTAAATTCTTTCATGAGGCATGCGTATCCTCAGATAATAACGATGATCATCTCCCAACTTATGCTGAATTATTTATGTATGTGAAAGAAACCGCTCTTAAATGTCAGAAACTGGAAAATGAAATTCATCATTTAAAGACAATGATGAATTCTAGAAATAAAAAGCATATATTGGACTATTTAAACAATGATGCCAATAATGAAAAAATAATTCCATACGAGGCGTGGTGCAGAACACTGAGTATAAAATCCGAACATTTAAATGAAGTTTTCGAGGGAGATATGTTATCAGGAATTAAAAAAGTATTAGAACCTTATTTATCCCTGGAAAATAGGATTCTTCTCCCGATTCGAGCGTTCAGCCAGAAACACAATACACTGTATATTTATACGGGAGACGGAGGATGGAAACTTGTACAAAACAATTGTTTGGAAAAAATAATATACCCATTGGAACGTCAATTCTTACAGGCATTTGTTATTTGGCAAAAAGAAAACCAAGAAAAAATATCATTGTCGGAAAAACTCAAGGATCAAGAAATACAATATATGCTTAAACTCTGCGGATCAAAAAATCCGATCGACAAAATGATCCACGTTCTCAAGAAGTGGCTAATCTCGAAGATAGAAGAAGAATTTGCACATACTATTGTGGAGTTTGATTAATTGGGTGATTCCAATTTTGAACTTATCCGTGTATATGCTATCGTATCAATCATATAAATCAAACAAAATAAACATGTAAATATATCCTACAAAACTAGGTAAATATGTAATTAGGTCCAAGAAGGAGGATAATTCGGAGGTAAAAAGTTATTTTGTTGAATAGGTAAATGTATCCATTTTTCGTGTTGTCTCGAAAATAAATCTTCCTTGTTTTGAATACGTTTTTGGATTTCTCCCACATCTGTATATTTTTCATGATTGAATTCTTGGTGAGCAAATTGCTTGAGCTTATTTTGGATATAATCTGCATCGCCGAAATAACTTAAATGCCAGCCTCCGTTTTCAATACATTGATTTGATCTTATTATACGACAGTATTGAGGTGTGCAATTCAATGCATTCACATAGTAAGAATAGGATAGCATTTTACAAGCAGTCCATTTATTGTAATTGAGTGTGGTTAGATTATAATAATACATGTCTTGAGCTAATGATATATAATCGATTTTCATGTTTTTCTCCCGAATTGTTCTCAAAATATTTGGATTCGGAATTTCATCCACATCGGAGATAATCAAGATATCGTTCTCATTCAAGGAAAGCATTTTTACTCCTTCTTGAATAGAATTGCGTTGGTGATTTTCATTCTTCCATACATCATCATTCATTTCACGATTTGGATTCACTACTGGGTTCGGAATCAATCTATCATCAATAATATGGATGATTTTATCGAGAAATCTCCCGAATTTCTCTTTATTTTCTTTGAAATAAAGGGGCTTTTCATTTCCACGATGAGTAAGCGTCGCCTCTACTAAAATGAATTTATCCACTACATCGTAAAGAGTATTCAAGCGATACAATAACATATCCATCTCATTATAAAAGGTGAAACAATCAATAATTTTCATCTGAATCGAGTAGTATATTGTACTCTATATAAAATTCTTTTATGTATTCTTTTGACTCTACTATTATATTATATTATATATTATCCAGGTAAATCTATTACTACTTTTGTAGGGCTCATAGTAATCTTCGATAAGTCCATCCCATTTTTTCATTATAGAATGGGCGTTTTAAATGAGAAAATGTGTAAAAGGGCGATCTGGAATCTGTTTAGATGATAACTATTCAGAACAAATAAAATTGATTGTTTTAATTAAATATATAATATAATACATTAACTATTATACAATACAATACAAATGACACCCCCTACTTATTTGGCAAAGAAGAATGCGCACCCAAGAGATGCCGACATATCGTTTGAAGAAGGTCCCCACATATACACTGTATTGGGAGAACGAGGAACCTATACTTCGGTTACAACATGGAATCATGGACATTTCTCCCATTTCGACGCAGACGCGGTAATCGATAAAATGATGGCAAGCAGGAACTGGAATAATCCAGAATACAAGTATTATGGTATGACCCGCGAAGATATCAAAGCTATGTGGGAGAAAAAAAGGAATGAGTCCGCGGGAGCAGGCACAAATATGCACTATGATATTGAGTGTTATTACAATGAAATGGAGGTACATAATGATAGTATCGAATTTGCCTATTTCAAAAGATTCGTTTCTGATTTCCCAGAACTGAAAGCCTATCGGACAGAATGGATGGTTTATTATGAGGAATTCAAGTTGTCCGGATCTATTGATATGGTATTTGAAAATCCCGATGGTACCATTCTCATTTATGATTGGAAAAGATGTCAGGAAATCGTATATGAAAATGGATTCGGACAACACGCAAAAACGGAATGTATCAAACATTTACCCGATACCAACTTTTGGCATTATTCGCTTCAACTGAATACCTATAAGAAAATACTGGAAGAAAAATACGGAAAAAAAGTGGTCGGACTATATCTAGTATGTCTTCATCCAGATAATCCGCACAAGACTTACGAGCGAATTGAAGTACCTGTGTTAGAAAAAGAGATGAACGATTTATTTGCATTAAGAAAATCTCAGTTAGATCTGAATACGACTTCGAACCATTGATAAACATATAAAGGATACGTAGTTAGTCAAAGAAAGAATATAAAAAGTTCAGAAGACTAAGCATTAGTAAATAAAATGATGACTTCACCTATTTTTTTCATCTATTCATGGATTTTATCTGTACTGAGAGTTATATTTACAGTGTTATTTGTTATTTGATGATAATAATTATAAATATGTACAAAAATCGGTATTTTCAGAAGACGAATGGTTTTTTGAAGAAATCTATGAAAAATTTCTAGAAACTTATGATTCAGGAGAACAAGACCAAAATGCAAATATAAATATGGATAAGGAATTTTATGATAATGGATTGTACAAAAAGACGATTTCTGTATCCGACAATGATTTTGAAAAGAAATGGAAACGAAATATTCTGTATGTGAATACCCCGCGGGGAAATATAGTAATGATGTATGATGCATATAAGAAGGGGTTTGCATATTACTGCGATACCCAAAGTGTATCTAGCATTGTATTGAACGCTCTTGCAATGAAATATGTAATGGTATTCCGATGCCGCGATTTATTCATGGATAACCATTTAACCCCCGAAGAAAGGGATTCTCCATTAATCAAGTTGCAATTGGAAGAGGAAAATGCTGAAAAGGAAAAGAAAAAACAGAATAATACAAATAGTATTGATCCGAATTTATTGAAGAATGCGCCTTTTGCGAAACTCAAAAAATATAATACAGCACCATCTAGTTCAACACAAACAAACAATAATAATGCGACCGAGAAAGAAACAGAAAAGGAAAAGGAAAAAAATGAACCCCATATTACAAACAAGTTTATTTATTTGGGTAAGATAGTGAATTTTTCATTTATGCCAAAGAAAATTAAAAGTAATCGGAATCATATTGCAAAATCAGTTGTATTCCAAGGAAGTAAAATGGAAAGTATGTTTGAGGAAGAACATAATTTACAAAAAGAGGTTATGAGCTATAAAGATTATAAGAGAGCATACAATGTTTTTAAGAATAAAATCGATTAGAGATCAATTATATTATTTAAAGTATTTTATTACTAATTATAGTAATAAAATTTAAATTAACTACTAGTAATATCAAGCTTTAGATGGCTCAGAAATACCAGTTGGCCCCGTCTCGCCAGTTGGCCCCGTCTCGCCAGTTGGCCCCGTCTCGCCAGTTGGTCCCGTCTCGCCAGTTGGTCCCGTCTCGCCAGTTGGTCCCGTCTCGCCAGTTGGCCCAGTTGGT
>Ga0194133_10001138_pt1 | contig 49434 bp, 51 predicted proteins | sample TA2KigOf40mmetaG_FD_155448 | JGI IMG/M metagenome (GOLD analysis project Ga0194133, IMG submission 155448) | Freshwater microbial communities from Lake Tanganyika, Tanzania - TA2015055 Kigoma Offshore 40m | ecosystem: Environmental > Aquatic > Freshwater > Lake | place: Tanzania: Lake...
AACTTGTGACGATATATGGTCTCAGACTTTGAGTCAAAAATTAAAACTAAGACGATAACCAGTCACAAATTATTAACCTGTATTTTTGTGACGATATATGGTCTCAGTTTTTATTACATTAATACACTCTCAGTCACATATCGTCACAACTAAATTAATCAACATAAATTGACAGCATTATTGGTAACAATATTTTCTGCAATTTAGTAATTTTACATATCTCAGTCACATACATAACACCGCATTATTTGACACCATATTACCTAACAATATTATTTTATTAATAATAAATTATGATTTCAAAATTATTATTAATTATAACACTAACTAACAAATATTTTCTAACTAAAATGCATTCGTATTTTTTCTTTAATTTCTAATAATTCCTCTTTTGTTAGTTCATTATTTCTTTCTTTTATATTTTCTTTTTTTATTATTTTATTTTGTTCTCTTATATCATCTCTTTCTTTTTTACATATTTTATATAAATCACTAAATACATATTCCATATAACCACGACTTAATTGACGCCTATCTACCATTTTCATCTTTTCCAAAATATAAGCAATTGAACCTGGACTCTTATTCAATATATTTCCTATCTCTATTATATCTTTTTTTTCATTTTCATATAAATTTCTTACTTCTATATTTTCATAATTCTTGTCTTTTTTTATCACACATATTTTATCTATATTTGTTACTTTTGGTTTTTTTGTTAGTTCTATTCCACACCAAGCATAGCCTCTTACTTTCTTCCAACCATACATATCCATATATTCTAATGTCTTATCTCTTTCATCATATTTTGTCTTTTCTTCTTTTACTTCTATTATTTTTATTGGCTTATATTTTTTTGTATATATTGAACCTTCTCCTGTAAAATGCTCTTCCATTCTCTGAATAAAATTACAAGTTCTTCCTATATAATATCTTTCTTCAACTAACTCTAACACATAAATATAACTTCTTGTTATATCTATTAAACTAACATCATATAATATATTAATATCAAAATCCATATATTATATATTCATTCTTATCTTTATACTTTCTTTTTTGTTAGTTCTAATATACTTTTATATTTAAAACCAACAAATTCTAATGCACCTTTTTTACTTTTTTCCGAATATGCACCTAATTCTAAAAAACTTTTTAATATTTCTTTAAATTCATCAACTAACAAATTATTTTCATTTACATATTCTTTTTCATCTTTTTTAAATTTTGACCATATATCTGTTGATGTTAATATTTGACCTTTTTCTCCAATATATTCTATATTATCATTCCACCATTCTTTTATCTTTTTATTTTTTAAACACTCATTTTCCACTAATTCATTCGTTAATAACTCCAATGTATTTATTAAATCTTTATCTATATCTTTTATTGTTTGTGACATACTTGTTACATATTTTCGCATTTCTATTAATCTTTTTTGGGATATTTTTATTTTTTCTATTAAAAAATTATCACGCTCTGTATAATCTGTATTTTTATTTTCTTTAAATAATTTATTATTTAATTCATATGTTATAGACCATACATTTCTTAACATATTTTCTGGATTGTTTGCATACAAATTATTTACTATTATTATACATTTATTTCTTGTATCGGTATTTATCCATTTAAACATTATTGGATATTTATTATAATCACAAACATTTGAATGCAATGAAATAAACCAACCAAAATCCATTGTTTCATTTTGTATTAAATCATTTTCCATTTTTACTAATTCTTTTTTTTGAACTGCTGTCATATAATTCTTCGAATCAACTAACACATTAAACTTTTTAAAAAATAAATGAAAATCTCCTTTATGACCTTGTTGCGATGTTTTTTCTAATCTATATCCTTCAAAATCTCTAAATGTATTCGCTAATACCGCAAATTCTTCTTCACCTTTATCACCTATTTTAATACTCGATTTTACTTCATTTTGTTTAACTAACTTTTCATAAATTGTTGTTAGTTTATCAACCTGTTTTTCCTTTTCTTTATACATTATCTCATATTTTTCTGTTTCTTTTTTTATTGCATTTTCTATTTTAATTATATTATTATTATCCACATCTTCTAATTGTTTTGAAAGATTTATTAGTTGCTGTTTATATTTTTCTATTTGTGTTTCATACATATTTTTTATTTTAATTTCCATTTCAAAATTTATTTTATCCTTAACTAACAAATCCATTTCTAACTTTTCTATTTCTTTTTGTGTCTCATTTTTTAACTTTTGGTATATTTCATTTTGTGTTAATGATGTTATTGCCTTTCTTCCTTCTATTATACATTCACTTCCTATTTTTATCATTAAATAGTTTTCTTCTGGACTAAAACAACTAACAACATCTGAAATGCTTTTATTCTCCGGTATTTGTATTTGTATTGTTTTTATTGACATAAAATATATATTTTTTTATCTTTATATATTTTATTTTTATAATTTAATCAAATGTTAAACTAACAAAAATTATTTCCCATTATATTATATGTCACAAAACTTACTACAATTACAAACTAAATCTATTATTCGAGCTTTAGACGAACTCAATAACTTAAAACTTGCCAAACAACCTGAAAACACACTTAGAGAATTTCGAAACCAAATCATTAAACTTATCTTAACCAAAGATTTCCTTCAAAATGAAAAAATAAATGCTATGACTCCTCTTATGTATGCCATATCTTTAGATGAACCTTACATTGCTTTCATATTAATCAAAACTGGAATGGCATTACCTGAATATGTTAATGTTCGCAGAAATTCCGCCATTTCATTAGCATTTCAATACGGGTTAGATGTTGTCGCCAGTTTATTACTCGAAAATGAAAATGTTGACACCAGCATACCCGACCAAGATAATGATACTTGTCTCATTTACGGTTGCAGAAATAAAAATCTTCAAGAACTTACACTAAAACTACTACAACACGGTAACACCAACCCTGGACATATCGATAGTTTCGGCAATACTGCGTTAATATACGCATGTGATAATAATATGCCAATTATTGCATCCGAAATTATTAAAACCGGACAATCTAACCCATCTCATGTCAACGAACAAGGATATACCGCTTTAATTGTGTCTATTATTTCTGGTTTATATGTTATTGCAAATGAAATAATAGAAACTGGTGACTCTAATCCAGGTCAAATTGATGGCGTTAAAAATATGACAGCATTAATGTATGCTTGTATTAATGGAACAGAAGATAATGCCATTAATATTCTTAATACTGGACAATCTAATCCTGGTCATATCAACTCAGAAAATGATACCGCATTAATTATTGCAATTCGATATAATATGCCACAATTAGCCTTAAAAATATTTCTTACCGGAGAATCTAGACCAGAAATTATCAACCAAAATGGTTACACCGCCTTAATGACTGCAGTTGATGTTGGAATGGATAATTTAGTTCAAGAGTTAGTTAAAAGCGGACAATCTAACCCAAATGTTGAAAATATATATGGCGATAATGCTTTATCTATTGCCAAAATGAACGGCAATCAAAAAATTATTGATTTACTAGAACCTCTTTTTGTTGAAACCAATTTTATTGACATATTTCAAAGTGGGTTTAATTTCGTTACACAAGAAACACAAACCATTAAAGATTATTTAGAAACTAATGTTGATAATCTGTGTTTTATGATTAATGACAAATATTACCTAACTAACAAATTTGATATTCTTAGACAACTTAAAAGTAAAACTCAACTTAAATATGGATGTTTTGCCGCCGGAGATAATACTTATAATGAACAACATAATCTCGTCGGAACTAACTACTTAGACAGTTCTAATATTAATAATAATATTATTTATTTTACATTATCATCTATATTTGGAATACAAATTCTAGTTGAGGCTAAAATTATACATAAATTAATCACCAACGGATTCTCATCCAATTTATTTGTACTTAAACCTTCTGGAATTACTTTACCCGCTATTATTTCACTAGCATATTATGAAGGTTCTGATGGTGCAAGTGCAGACCATTGTCAACCAGGAAAACAAAGTGAAGTATATATAATTAGACGAGCATCACCTTTATGTAACAATGATACTGATAATTCTATGAATATTGATACTAACAATAATACTGAAATACAAACTATTAATGTTCAATATAAGGGTTATGTTTTTACATTTCCTATAACTTTACAAACTACTATAGGTGATATCAAAAACTTACTTTTAAATAAATTGATTCAAGATGGAGACCCACTCGTTACATCAACTAATTTTAATGTACAATTTATTTATTCCGGAAAAATATATGGTAAAAATCCCGATGAAACTAACAAATTATTAACTGATTTAGCTAATCCACCTTTTGGTATTACATTACAATCAATTATTAGACCTATATCTGGAGGTAAACGTCGCACAAAAAAAAGAAGAACAAGAAAAAATCTTAATACAAAAAGAAAAAGAAAAATTTATAAATAACCTTTAACAAAAAAATAACTAATATAATATATTTTATAAATATATTATAATAAATACCAATGGAACAAAATCAAAATCAAACAACTAGACGACGTAATAGAAATAGAAACAGAAACAGAAACAGAAATAGAGTTACACAATTACAAGAAGTACCAAATGAGGCAGAACCTGGAACAACATTTTTAACTCCTGTACCAAATGGCCCCGTATCAAATGTTAGATTTCCTCGGGCTCCAAGACAAAATAATAATGCACCTGTAGCACAAACTAGAAGAAGAGATAACAGAAATCGTCAACGACAACAAAACCAAAATCAAAATCAACAACAAAATCAACCACAACAAAATCAACTACAAAATCAACTACAACAAAATCAAAATCAACAACAAAATCAAAATCAACAACAAAATCAAGGAAGAAATAGACGCAGGAATAGAAATCGGCAACAAAGACCACTCTCTATTTTTTGGGACTTACAAAATTATTTAACCTTTGAAAATCCAACAGTCCAAGTAAGGCAAAATAGAATTCAACAAATTTTAAATGATATTCAAAACAACAGATATCCCGATATAAATGATACCGACGAAGAAGGAAATACTCCATTGATGATTGCATCAGTTATGACCGAACTAGATAGTGGAATTATTCAAGCTATTATCGAACACGGAAATGCAAGAATTGGAGATACAAATGATGATGGAGAAACTGCGTTAATTATTGCAGCTATTAATGAAATGGAACAAAATGCTATATATTTGGTTCAAACAGGAGAAGCAAATCTTGAACAAGTTGATATCAGAGGTAATAATGCACTCTTTTATGCTATAGAAAATGATTTATATTATCTTATGAATGAAATACAAGAAATATTAGGAGATGGTGATGAACAACCTATTGTACCTAATTATGATCCTAATCGTAATTTAATAGATGAAATACTTTCGGTTCGTACAAATCCGGAAAATGCTGCCAGAGTTATTGAAGGAATTCAAGCTGGACTTTTAAATCCTGGTGAAATTTCTACTACGTTTCATAAAATGACACCATTAATGATTGCAATTGATTTAGGGTTTGATGATATCGCCGAAAAATTAATTCAAACTGACATCAATTTAAATAATGTTAATGATTATGGAAATACAGCATTAATATATGCAGCTCAAAATCGATTATTAAATATTTGTGATATTTTAATTGATAAAAATGCTAATATCGGTCAAATTAATAATGATGGTGAGAATGCTATGATTTTATTGTTAAAAGGATATGGACTGGATTTTAATATTGATGTTATTAATCAACTTTTATTGAAACTTGCTGAAACTAGTCAAGCAGATTCAGGACAAACCCGTGACCTAGATAATCGTAACTCCATTTATTATATTGAACGTAATATTACTGATAATGATTTAAAAGAAAGACTTAAGGAACTAATTAAAAATACACGTCCAACTCCTTTTATGTCATTGTCAACAATTAATAAAATGAGAAAAATTCAAATACTAGAAAGTGTATTACGTAGTCCTGGAGGACCAACAATCGAACAAGATATTAGACGTTTTCAAGCAACTATTGATAATTGTAAAGATAATGTTAGGGTGAATATTGTTAATAATAATTTTGACAAAGATGAATTAACACCTACAAATAAAAACACAATATTAATGGAATCAATATTACTAAACGCAATTAGAAATTCAGCTATACCAAATGTATTAATTAATTCTGGAAGAGGAAAACCTAATGAAGTTAATCGAGAAGGAAAAACCGCCTTAATTTTGGCCTGTGAAAATAATTTGCCCGAAATTGCCTTAAGATTATTGAGTGCTGGAAATACTAATGAAAATCATGTAGATAGACAAGGACATAATGCATTATATTATGCACAAAATGCGGCAGTTGATTTTACTCAGGTTATTAATAGACTTAATTCCATTAATGGATTCGAAAATTTAGTCAGAGAAACACAAGCGAGTCAACAACCACCACCACCTAATTTTAATATAAATATTAACGAAAGTGCTTTCAATATCATAACTCAAGAAAGAGAAACTATACGTGATTTTTTGGATAGTAGTAATGATAATGTTGTAATAAATGTTGATGGCACAAATTATTTTACGAGTAAAGCTAGCATCCGTTCTTTAGTCAATGATAATATTAATAATAAATATGGATGTAAACAAGCTGGAGACCAAATGCGTTTTCAATTAGATAATAATATTTATTTTAATCCCATATATTTTTCTTTATCAACTATTACTGCATCTCAAGTCGTTGTTAGACGAAGTGAAATTGAAAATTTACTCGCAAATTCACATAATTTATATGTTTGTTATAGTACTAACAAAATTTTACCCGCCATTATATCAGTTGCATATTATAATGGTACTACTGGTGGTGTTAGTGCAGACCACTGTCAAACAGGAAAAGCAACTCCTGTTTATACAATATCTAGAGCAACTCCTATTGATGAACCTATTGAAGAACAAGAGGCACAAGAAGTGATACAAGAACAAACCATAAAAGTTCAGTATAAGGGAGTTACATATACTTTTCCTGTTACACTTGAAACAACTCTAAGTGATTTGAAGGATATGTTATTAAATAAATTAGTTCAGGAAAATCAAATACAAACTAACAATTACAATGTTAAATTTATTTATACAGGAAAAATTTATAAAGATAATGATTTAAACAAACAACTTACACAATTAGCTAATCCACCATTTGGCATAACTTTACAATCAATGGTTAGTCCAATAAGTGGCGGTAAAAAATCTAGAAAATATAATAAGACTAAACTAACAAAAAATAAAAAATATAAACAAAAAACATTTAAACGCAAAAGAAAAAATTGAAAAACTTTAATTCATTTTGTTAGTTTATATAAATAATAAAATGAATAAAATCTCTAAAAAACCACCAGTTGAACTTATTATTGTTGAAGAAGAACCAGTTTTACAAACTGAAGACCTTGGTAAGAAATTTGAAATGGCTATTTGTCTTTTATATAATATTCCATATGATGGTAAATATAAATATAGTATTGATGACACACATATTTTAAAAGATAAACTAACAAATTTATTAACATTATTTCCATATGATTTAAAACATACAGCCAAAGCTGGAAGTCAATATGATTTTACTTGTATCACTGATGATACAATTAAATTAAGTGCAAAAACTACCAAAAAAGATGCCAAGGTTTGTCCTCAAGTTATTGGTCAACCTAGTAAGAAAAAATTCTGTAATTTCTTTAATGTTTCCATTATTGAATCTGAATTATTAGAACAACAAATTAAGAATTATATTCAAACTAACATACATAATATGCTTTCAATATATTTTGATAATACATTTGATTGTCCAATTATTTATTATAATCAATATTCAAATAAACTTTTATTTATTAAAGTAACTAACAAAATAGATTGGATTAAATATAATATTGAATTTAGTCATATTAAAAAAAACAAAGTTTGGGGTGAAAGTTCATCTATTAGTATTAATAATATAGCAATTGGTGAATTTCAAGTACATAATCACCGCAATTGTATTAAATTTCGATGGGCTTTTGAAAAATTACTAACAACATTTAAAGAAAATTTCGAAGTTGTTAGTTTATAGTATATTCTATTTCTTCAATTAAATTACTATTAATTGTTTTATTTATAAACCATAAATATTCATATACTTTATCTCCATCTACATTTTTATGTGCTTTAAATTTTTTATATTCTATTTTATATATTTTTAATTCACCATAACTACTAAATAATTCTTCCATTTCATTATAAGGTAATAAGCCTTCATTATTATAAGAAATAAATATATAATTACATTTAATATTATCTAAAATTTGTTTGAATGATTCTTTTACTGTTAGTTTACTACAAAATTTGCTCTTGTTATAACCATCTATTAATCCCGTTTTACCTTTTAATACGATATTTTTATCATATAATGCAATATAATTTAAAGGACAATAATTAGCACTATATTGTCTTTGATTATATGGTGGGTCCATATACACGACATCATAAAATTCATTTTGTAAACTTAGTTCTTCAGCTCTTAAATTATATACTTGATTTAATTTTGATTTTAATTCAGTGTTTTTATGAATTGGTTGAACTAACAAATCTTTTAATGCTGTTTTTTTAAATTCTTTTAAAAATGCTCCGTATACGCAAGAAGTATTAGCTACTTTATCCATTGAAACTAATAATGATGCTAATAAGAAATAATATTCTTCATTATTAATTTGTTTTGTTAGTTTATATTCTTCAATAAATTGTCTAATAGCATCACATTTTTTGGAGTTATTTTCAGTAAAGAACATTCGTTCTCCAGAATAACTCGTGGTTACCAATCCTTCAATTCCTAATAATTTATTGCATTCATCTAATATTTGTTGAATTTTATCTGAATAATTGCTTTTAATTAAAGCATAATTAATAACAAAACTATAATATTCCAAATCATTTGAATTACAAGTTTTAACCAAATTTTGTATCCGATAGGATACACTTCCAGTTCCTGCAAATAAATCCAAGAAACTCTTATTTTGAAGGTCTGGTATTTGTTCTGAAATGATATTAATTAAGTGAGGACATAAAGTATGTTTGCAACCAATATAATTTAAGGTATTCATCTAATAATATATGTATTAATATTTAAATCATTAATACATATTCAATTTTATTTTTTAATAACAACTTCTTTAGCAATATTTGATATAATTTTGCCAACATTTTTATCTGTTTCTTCTTTGGTAATTCCAGACATTGAGTTACTAACAATATGAAGCCATAAATCATTTACTTTTGAATCTGGATCCGTGCATCCTGGATGTTGTAATTTCCATTCATTAATATTTTTCATATTTTCGTGAGCAATTTGTTTTATAGCTCGCGTTAAAATCATACTTTGTTCTTCCTCTTTATGCCATTCATTATTTTCCTTAACAAATAATATTTCCCGTTTAGAATCAGAGCAATGAATTGGTCTATAAGTGTAATCCATATTTTTAAGTTTTTGAAGAATAATATTAGAAACGCCTTCAACATAACCTTTACGTCCAACATATTCAAGGTCTTTTAATGTGGGTCTAATGGATTCAACAAATTCGCTAATATTCATTGCATTTTTACATGTTTCATTTAAGTAAAATTGTAAATTAAACGCAGTTTTGTTATGTGAGTTGGTATTATTATTACTATGTTGGTTACCAACTTTAGTGGCTAAATCTTGGATGGTTTTGTTTTGGTCAATAATGATTTGCTTAAATTCTTTATTTTCATTGATTAAGGTTAGAATAAGATTTTTATCGGACATATTCATAAAGTCGCTGACATCATCGTCATATTGATGTTTACATGTTTTCTTATGTTTCCATAAGCTTGAATGATGTTTATATTCCTTATTACAATAAATACATTTATGCTTTTGGAAATCAATGGATAAATCTGTAGTATCTTGTAGTCCATTTATAGCATTTTGGTGCTTTTGGGTTTGTGTATGTCTTTCGAAATCGCGTTTTGACTCGGTATTAAAGTCACAAATATCACAATAAAATTTTAATGGAGAAATTGGGTTTTCTTCATAGTCTAAAGTAGTCATAAATTGGCATAATATATTTTTTCCTAAACTATTTACGCAAAATAAATTATTTTTATGGTAACAAATTTCAGAATTACTTTTTTTAATTTTGTTACGTAATTCAATAACAAGTTAAATATGCAAATTAATTTTAGAATGCAGGTAATATTTGACACCATATATCGTAACAAATATAACCACATGGAGAAAAGTGGAGAAAAATGTAGTCTTTTGTAGCCTTTGTGACTGACCAGTCTCAATTATACATATATAATAGTTTTGTCTTCAAACTATTAATGGTTTGTATTTTAAAATAAAAATAGGATTGGTAAAAAATGGAGAATTTATGTAGTCTTTTGTAGCAATTTAGACTACATCATTTCTCCATGAAGGGATTCACCTCAAAAAATGTTCAGTCACAAAATATTTTACCCAAAAAAATAATTGTGACGATTATGCTCTAAACCCATTTTTCGATAAACTAATTTTGGAAAAGTCAATTGGTTTTTGAAAATGGACATTTTTAAAAATGTCCAAAATGCAAATCTGAATCACTTTTCCAATTTATACTTGCCAAAATCTCTTTAAGTTCTTTTTTTCATATATATTATATTTTTAAAACAACTTAAAGACAAAATATTAATATATTATTTAATTTAATTAATTATATTTAATTGAATTAAAAATTTACATCATATTTTATTACATATTTACATCAAATTTTGTCATCATATATGCTGTCAAATATGTCGGAACATTGCTACATATTTTACGTGTTAATTATTAACATAATTAGTAATAAATTTGACACCATATATGCTGTCAAATATAATTATCGTTAATATAATAATTTATAACACACTTTTGACACCATATATGCTAACAAAATTGACAGCAAAATTATTTACGACTTTTTAGACTACATTTGTAGTATTTTGTAGTCTTTGTGACTGACTCGTCTCAAATTTTCATTTAATGTTTAATATATTGTTATTAATTATGTTAACAAAATATTAAGTAAAAATCAAGTGGAGAAATTTGGAGAAATTGTAGTCCTTTTTGTAGTCCATTAGACTACATCATTTCTCCACAACTTATTTTCCTTAAAAAAATTACAATCACAACTTTTTCTCACAAAAAAAATAATTGTGACGATTATGCTCTAAACCCATTTTTTAGTAAACTAATTTTGAAAAAGTCAATTGGTTTTTGAAAATGGACATTTTTAAAAATGTCCAAAATCAATTTCTGAACCACTTTTCCAAATTAACTTCGCAAATTTTCTTTAAGTTCTTTTTTTCATATATTATATATTTTTAAAACAACTTAAAGAAATAATATATTAAAAATATTTATATTAATATAATATAATATATTATGGGATTTGGAAATAAAGGAAAAATTGCAGCAGCAGCTGCTTTAGGTAATGTAGGTTCTATAAGTAGAACATTTAAATATTGTAGACAAGGTAATAATAAATTTTAAGATGCATTATGTTGTACTTTTAAATGTAATCACACAACCAACAGAAATAAGATATCCTTACAATTTTATATTTACTTTTTATAATACAAATAATGTCAATATCAATCAATATATACCTATTATTAACGATAATAAATATTTTACGTACAAAATATATACAGATATACTAGATAATAACACAAAAAAAACAAGAGTAACTATTAATTGGAATATTAAAACCAAATTCTATAGCGATTTAAATACAATTGATGGATTATCTTTCAACGATTCAAGATTAATTAATTTTTATAATTCTAACTCACCTAATACATTAATTATTGAATCATTTGATAATATACCATTATCTCGTTATGGTTATCAATTTTCAAGTAAATATTTATACGACACTATTAGCGAAAATTGCGGTTTAATTGGACTTAATTTTAATACAAATAACAAACCATACATACCTACTAATACATCATTAGAATCTTGTTTTTTTCAATGCATCAATTTTAATTCATCTTTAATTAATTGGAATACTTCCAATGTTATAAATATGAGTAAAATGTTTAGTTTTTGTAAAAAATTTAATAAACCATTAACTAATTTTATTACATCTAATGTAACCGATATGTCATCTATGTTTAACGCAACAGATACATTTAATCAACAATTAGATAATTTTGATACATCAAATGTAACAGATATGAAATATATGTTTGGATTTGCATTAGATTTTAACCAACCATTAACAAACTTTGATACATCTAATGTTACAGATATGTTGTCCATGTTTATTGGAGCATCATCATTTAATCAACCATTAACAAACTTTGATACATCTAATGTTACAAATATGTCCGCTATGTTCGATGGAGCATCATCATTTGATCAATCATTAACAAACTTTGATACATCTAAGGTTACAAGTATGGCCTCTATGTTTGCAAATGCATTATCATTTGATCAATCATTAACAAACTTTGATACATCTAAGGTTACAAGTATGGCCTATATGTTTGCAAATGCATCATCATTTGATCAATCATTAACAAACTTTGATACATCCAATGTTACAGATATGAGCTATATGTTTTCAAGTGCATCAGCGTTTACTCAACCATTAACAAACTTTGATACATCTAATGTTACAAATATGGCCTATATGTTTTCAAGTGCATCAGCGTTTACTCAACCATTAACAAACTTTGATACATCTAATGTTACAAATATGTCCGGTATGTTTGAAAATGCATTATTGTTTAATAATTCAGTAGATTATTTTGATACATCCAATGTTACAGATATGAGTAATATGTTCAATGGAGCATTAAATTTTAATTCTTCCGTTAATTTAGTTACATCCAATGTAACTAATATGTCCTATATGTTTGCAAATACTTCATTTTTCAATCAACCATTAACAAACTTTAATACAACAAATGTTACGGATATGAGTAGTATGTTTGCAAATGCATCAACATTTGATCACCCATTAACAAACTTTAATACAACTAATGTTACAAATATGGCCTCTATGTTCGATGGAGCATTAGTTTTTAATCAACCATTAACTAATTTTAACACATCGAATGTTACTGATATGAGTTACATGTTTTATAATACTGAATTATTTAATCAACCATTAACTAATTTTAATGTTAGTAATGTTATAAATATGAATTGGATGTTTGGTAATGCAACAAATTTTAACAAATCTTTATCATCTTGGAATTTAACTAGTATTAATACTGCTAATGGAATTGATGACATATTTTATGGAGCAATTAAATTTAATAATGGTGAAAATCCCAATAACAAAAATAAACCATTAGGAAATGGTTGGAACAAATTATCTAGCTATCAAAACTCATTCAGAGGAGGTGGATGTATTTTAACGAATGAAAATTCATTTCCAATATTTCCTTAAAATAAATTGAAATATTAATATTAATATTAATATTATTAATATTAATAATATTAATAATGGTGCTAGAAACTATTATGAGCATTTTATTCTTTGGAGCTGTTAGTTTGGCAGCTTATAGAACTATTGTATGGATACAAAATAGAGCTAATATCAGGGTTTATGCAGAAAATTAATGGATGTTATGTTTTGTTGGCATATATACTTTTAATAAATCAAATAACATTTGGATTCTTATATCTAATAATTTTACGTTTTTATGTAACTGTGATAATTCATTTGTTAGTTTTAATGTTACAAAATTCTTTATATATGATTGCTCATTTTCTAATACCTTTTTATGTATATTATTTATTATTATATTTATATTCTGTACTGCTTCTGATGTTGTTAATAATGCATAACGCACTGGTTCTTCAATTCTTTCAAAAATTTGTATTCTATTTTCTAAATTAATTATTGAATAATCTTCAATTTTAAAATCATCACTTGTTATTAATGGATTTTTTATATCTTCTTTGATGTATTTATATTCTTCCTCTGTATTACAATATTTACGTATTGTATCAAATATTAATGATTCTATTATCCTTAATTTATTATGTAAATCCAATGTTTCTAATTCATTCTTAAATACTTCATAATCACTATCTTTATGTTCATATATAAATTTAAAAACATTTTGTGTCGATGTTATTGAATTTGATAACGTTGTTACTGAATAAAATAATATATTACATGTTAACAATGGAACACTTGTATAATAATATAGCTTTAGTGGATCCATTTTAGTATAATATATTATTTAATTTTTCCCATAATTCTTTTGTCTCACCATCTTCCATTATTACTTCTGGTCCGTTATTTTCATTAGTCCATTCAGAATACAGTTGTGCTTTTGATGTCGGTTTATCTAAAGATATTAGCGTTTTTAAAGCTTTTAATCTTCTTAAAAGGGGAAGATTATTAGATTCTTGTTTTCTTGTTAGTTGCTTCCATCTCCATTCAAATTGAAGTGCTGCTGGCCAATCGGGAAATCCTGCAACGTGACAAGCACGAATCCAAACAATGCCTTTTTCTACTTTTGCACCGGTTGCATAAGCACCACCTTTAATTTCTTTATTATGTTGTCTTAAGCGACGATTTAAGTCAACAGTTGCTCCGACATAGGTTGAGTTATCGCTGGCTAATAAAAGATAAACATAGAATGACATATTATTATTTATAACTTTTCGTTATATTAAAAAAAAATATATATAATAACTTAATATAATAGTTATGAAACATATAAGTTTAACTAATAATATAAATACAATTAACCAAAATAAAGTTGTTGTTATTCCTAAAGATTTTAATGCTAGTATTTACCTACAAACAATAAATAATTCAAAAATAAATAATATTAATTTAGCGTATAAACACTATTTAAATTATGGCCAAAATAATTTAAAAATATATAGAAATTATTGGAGAAGAATTTATAATATTCCAAGTAATTTCAATGAAGATTCATATAAAAAATACCTTAATAAAAAATATAATATATTATTAAATTTTAAGAATGATAAGGAATTATATAAATATTATTTTATTTTTGGAAATAATTCTTATCCATTAAACGATAATTACAATAGAATAAATTTAAATATACCTGATGACTTTGTTTGTGATATATATGTAAAATTATATCCTAATGCTAAATTTAACGACAATTTATTGATATATAAATATTATCAAGAAAATAAAGAAAAATATCCATTGAATGAAGAATACTATAAATTATTATATAATAATGATTACAATGATTTTACTTTTGAAAAAATAAATTTAACTTATACTTTAAACAATAACAAATTACAAATTATTAATAATGATGATTCACAAATAATAAATGATAATAATAATGATGATTCACAAATAATAAATGATAATAATAATGATGATTCACAAATAATAAATGATAATAATAATGATGATTCACAAATAATAAATAATAATAATAATAATGATGATTCACAAATAATAAATGATAATAATAATGATGATTCACAAATAATAAATGATAATAATAATGATGATTCACAAATAATAAATGATAATAATAATAATGATGATTCACAAATAATAAATGATAATAATAATGATGATTCACAAATAATAAATGATAATAATAATAATGATTAACAAATAATAAATAATAATAATAATAATGATGATTCACAAATAATAAATGATAATAATAATAATGATGATTCACAAATAATAAATGATAATAATAATGATGATAATTTAAAAATAATTAGTGAAAATAAAATTTATAATAATAAATTGACTTGTCATATTCTAAAAATTATAAAAGATATTATAGATGAATTTGATGAAAAAATATTATATGATATAGAAAATAATAATTTTATTATAGATGATATATATAATATATGTTTATATTTTCCTTATAATAAATTATCTAATATTTTTATAGATTTATATAAATATTTAAATAACTATAAAAATTTTATAAGAAATGATAATGATAAAAAAAAATACATTCTATTAAAAGATTTTATAGATGAATATTATAAAAAACAAAGTATAGAATTTATGAAAAATAATGTGGTTTATACTACTTTTTATTATAGCTATAACTTTAAAGAAACTGATTTATTTTTAAATAAAAATCAATGGGAAAATTATTACGATATATATATAGAAAAAGATTACTGGACAAATTATATTATAAATAAAAATATATTATGCTTATTTGAGAACAATGAAACCGAAATTGTATTTATATTATTTGATAACTATACACATAATTACAGTAGTTTATTTAAAACTTTAAGTAATCTAAAACAAAATTATAAAATTAGAATAATAACGACAACACATATAATAAATACAAATATTTTTACAAATCATATATCAATTATTAAAAGTAAATATAGATTAAATGTAGAAATTATAGACAAGAAATTGACATTTCAAGATTTTATTAATATGTTGTACGACCTAGACTTTTGGAATATGTTTCAAAGTAAATATATTGTTCTATTAAATTCATTAACAATAATAAATAATGATTGTATTGATGACTATATTAAAAATAATAATATAGACAATAATATAAATTTTAATTTTAATATTATTGAAATATCAAAAATAATGAGTTCAATAAAAAATAATAATTTAAATTGTTTTAACAATAATATAATCAAAAATTCTTATGATATTAAAGAAAAATATAACTTTATTGAAGTTATTGATGATTTTAATAATTTGGTAAATATATTAAATATGATAAATATTTTAAATAAATAAAGTTTAAGTATTTCTTCTTGTTTTATTTTTTTTATAACCTCTTTTTTTTGTAACTGTTTTCTTCGTTTTAAACGCACCATTTACAAATTTCTCTATTCCAGATTTATTTCCTAAAATAAGATTGACTATATCTTGATAAAATGACCTAAATTCTTTGTGATGCTTTTTAATATCTGAAAATGAAAACCACTTTATTTCTACTTTTTCAAATATTTTTGTATCTTTTATTACCTTACTTGGTAACCTTTTTTGTAAAAATCTCTGATTATTATTATAAAAATGTGGCAAACAATTAAAATAATTTGTTGTACAAGTTGATTTTAATGGAAAAATATGACACCTATACGTGTCGTGTCCAGGAGAATTATAATCAATATTATATGTACCATATTTTGACAACATTTTTTTAACAGTTTTACTATCTCCTAAAAATCCAGTTAGTTCTTCACCGGCTTCTCTAATTGCGGTTTGTAAATATGTTTCATTTGCATCAGTACCTCCTCCAAAATCACTCCAACCAGGATTCTCATCTATAGCCCGTTCTTTCCCAAATAAAAAATAAATTTGTCCATTATAAATAGTTACGGGTAATATACTTGCTCCCATATATAATTAAAAAGAATAGAAATATTATTTTTTAAATAATATTTATATTATTTAAAAAATAATATAAATATATGAAGACTAAAAAAAGACAACTAACTAACAAAAATAAAACCAAAAAAGTTAAATTACAAATTTTACCTAATAAAACTCCAAAACCTATTTATAATCTTAGCGTAAAAATACAAAATCAAATTTTAAAAAAGAAAGAAGATGTTGTTAGTTCATATGCTCCAACAGTTAACCAACAATTAGTATCATTAGTATCTATTAAAAGAGAGCCATTATTAAACTGTAATAGTGATTTAGCATTTAAACTTATGGAGCCACTTAAGTATGGTATAAATATAAAATCAAAAACTATAAAATGTTTACCAATTGATAATTCTGAAGTTATTGTTAACCAACTGAAAGCATTAAAAGCAAATAAACATATAAATGTGTCAAAAATTGTGCCACCGGTGCAACATATGTCGAATTGTTGGTTTAATACAATGTTTATGTCATTTTTTGTTAGTGATAAAGGTCGTAAATTTTTTCATTTCTTTAGACAATTAATGATAGAAGGTAAGCAGTATAATGGTGCTAAAATACCGAAAACATTACATAATGCATTTAGTTTATTAAATTATGCAATTGAATCAACACTTACTGGAAGTGAATTTGCTTATAAAATGGATACAAATGCAATAATCAAAAAAATATATGAAGCGATACCAACCCAATTTAAGAGTTCACATCCATTTATAACGGATATTAATTTAGCGAATAATCCGTTGCGTTATTATTTAAGTTTAATAGAATATTTAGGTAATAGTCCATTGTTAGTTGGAGTACATAAATTGGAGTCAGATAATTGGACAAAAGGATTAATGTGGAAAATGGGAAAAGTGGAACCACATATAATAATATTAGAAGTGTTTGATGCTAAAGATAAAAAGTCAGGTGATTCAGGTAAAGTAACTAACAAGTTGAAAAAATTTAAATTGAATGGACATAAATATGTATTAGATAGTTGTATCATTCGGGATACAAATCAACAACATTTTTGTTGTACTTTGACAGCAGAAGGAAAAGAATATGCATATGACGGAAACAGTTATAAAAAATTAGTACCAATGAATTGGAAAAACAAAATTAATAATAATAGTGAATGGCAATTTGAAGGCACATATGGTAAAAATGGAAAACCATTAAAATGGAATTTTTTACACGGATATCAGATGTTAGTTTATTATAGGTACAACTAATCTATTTTTATTCTAATTAATATATAAATGAATAGAAGACAAACTAACAAAACAAAAAAAAAGGGTGGAGTAAGAAATCCATATATAAATAATATAAATAATGATAATGGTTTTATGGCAACTCTTATTAAACAACCAGTTACAAATCAATCACAAACAAAGAATCCAAATTTGTGTAAAAGTATAATTAAAATGGGAAAGAATATGACAAGAAAAAATTTTATACCAAGTCAGTTTCCAAAACTAACGGGTTTAACACAAAAATATGCTATAAAAGGAGAAAAAACGGAAAAAAATATAAAAAAATCTGAAGAAAAAGAAGAAATATTAGAACAAGCAAGAAAAGATGTTAAAGCAATTTTAGAAAAGGACAAAAAACAAAAAATGTATGAAAAGGCAGTATTACAAGCACAAAAAGAATTATTAAATAAATAAACTAAATTAAAATGAATATAAAACTAATTTATTATTATTTACTATATGGATAATAATAAATACGAATATTTGGAAATATATGAAAATGTATTGTCGAAAGACCTATGTAAAAAAATAATTAATTTATTTTTAGAAGAGCCAAATAAACACGAAGGTTGTACTTCAGGTGGATTAAATAAAGAAGTGAAAAATACATCTGATTTTCACTTACAAAATAATCCAACTGAAGAATGGGCTGAAATTGATTCAAAATTATATGATGCGTTAAACCAATGTTTAACTCAATATCGAAATAAATATGCAGCATTTCAAGTGTTTAATAATATTGATGATACTGGATTTCAAGTACAACAATATTTAAAAAATGATGGATTTTATGTATATCATCACGATTTTTTGTTAAATAAAGATAAATATCGTATTTTAACATTTTTATTTTATTTAAACGATGTTGAGGAAGGGGGGGAAACAGAATTCTTTTATGGTAAAATAAGGGTAAAACCAGAAGCAGGAAAATGCATTTTATTTCCGGCATCTTGGACTTTTCCACATAAAGCATTAATGCCAATATCGGATGATAAATTTATTATTACTGGTTGGTTACATCAAAAAATGTAAATATACTTATTGATAACATATTATGTATTGTAAAACAGTAAATGGTGGTAATAATGTTTCTTGTGTGTTTGAATAATTATTATTACTAATAGTACCATTTGTAGTTATACTTAATGTATTATTAAATGGTTGTGAAGATGTGTTAACGTTTACAACACGCTGTCCTGTTGGAGCAGTTGTTACTGTTGTATTATTTGCATTATTTACTCCAACACTATCTATATATGTGTTTGTATTATTTACTGTAGATGTACCAGTAAAATTATGGTTATGTTGTCCTAATTGATTTGTATTCATTGTTTGATTACCACCAGTAGTTAATAAATTTGTTAGTCCATTTGAATCAACATAATTAACGGACATATTTGTATTATCTTTTGAACCTAATGGAAATTTTTGTAATAAATTTGGTAAATTAAATGTAGCACCTGCTCCACCATATTTATAACCAATAACATTAAATAATGTTGCATAAGTTGTTGTTGAAATTGATGTACCATCGCACCATAAATAATTGGTAGGTAATGTTAATCCTCCAAACATTTTTATTTCTCCTATTAAAGGATTATATGCCGTATTTTGTATGGTTCCATCAGCAAATGTTAAACTACCCGATAATTCAATTCCTCCCGTATTAGTGTTAGTTATTGAGCCATTAGGATTTATTATCCAATATCCACTTGAATTATCCAAACTATAAGATACAATATTTGAACCAACTGCTCCATTAAATACTTGTAATGGATATATACCAGGTAATAAAGATGAAGGAACATAAAATTGTAATGAATTTGAACTTACAAAATATACAGATGGATTAAAAGTTCCAAATAAAACAGTGGAATAGGAATAAAAATTTTCGCCGGTAATAGTAACTAAACTGGTTGAACCAGCAGGACTATAATAGCTGGATAATGAAATAATTATAGGTCCATAAAATGTGGATGATGGGTTAACCCAACCTTGACAATGAGTTGCAGTAGGCATAATATTATATAATATTATCATAATATTAAGTTATTTTTTTGTTAATATATTTTTGAATCCGCTACTATGTGAAATATGTGTAATATGATTATTTTCACCATAAGTTCCCGTAATAGAGTTCCAAATAAAAAATAATCCAATAATTATGAAATATATACCAGAAATTATTTCCAAGGTTTTGTTAGTTAGTCCTTTGGTTATATAAGCACCAATCCAAGCCGCAATAAAATAACTAATAAATAATAGTAATGAAGTATATATTTGTACTTGACCGCGTTTATAATATTCCATTACAGCAAGAATTGAAATAGGAGGAATAATAGCTAAAAGTACAGTTCCCGCGGCAACTTTAAAATTTGGTACTAAACCTAAAATAAGTAATCCAGGTAACATTGTTTCTGCTCCAGATTGTCCTAGAGCACCTCCACATAATCCTGAAAAAGAGCCAAGAAGTATTGTTAAAATTGTTGATAACATTGTTTATTATAAATAAAGAAGAAAGCTATAATGGTCCGTTATCATCTTCTTTAAAATTTATATGACCTTTGATATATTTATTAGCTTCATAATAACAAAATCTTCCTAAAGCCAACCCTAAACTGAATCCAACTAACAATTGTAAAATTGTGTGATAGTTATATATGTATCGTTGCCCTAGGGTAACAATAGAAACAATTAGATATAAACAAGTTATTGTTGAACTTTTAAATACAGCGGTTATAAATGCTAAATTAAACGCACAATTTTGTGCGTGTCCAGATGGCATTCCATAAATATCTGGAGCAAACCAATATCCCTGTGCTGTTCCAGTTAAAATTGGTTTATAATGTTCATCCGGTCTTGGCTGTCGAATAATCGCCTTCAAAGTAATATTGATTACTAAATTTATGATTATACCGACAGCATAAAATTTTTGATATATATTATAATTACGTAATAATAATAATGAAATAAAAAATAAATATAGGGGACTAAATTTTCCTATAGTATTAAGAATTTGTGTTATCATTTAATATATAATAATACAAATACAATTACTATTTAATATTGATATAAATTTTCACTTATAAGTGTAATACACCATTCTGCACCGTGTAAATCAACTACATTACCACGGTCATCTAATAATCTTATGCGTAATCTATCTATATTTACTGGACCAAAATAAATGCGTTTATTATCTTGTAGTGAACCACTAAAGTCAACATATAAATCTCCAGTTTTTAATCCCGAATACTTAATTGGTAACAATGCAAATGTATCCGAGTTAGTTGGCGCTTTTTCCCTATAATTAATTGTTTTTGCTCTGTTTTTCATAATTTCATTAATTGTATATATTTGTGCTTGAGTTAAAGTACGTGGGGCAGAAGGTAATATTTGTGGTATTGGTGCTGGACTTATTGTTAGTTTATCTTGAATCGAATTAAAGAAGTTATTTGGATTTACTCCTAATGCTGTTGCCTCTTGTGGAGTAACATTGGCTAAACTTCCGCTTAACGTTGGATTAAATAATTGTGGAAAATCGGTTACATCTGTGCTACAAATTGTTGGTTGACTTGTATTATAATAAGATGGTATCGCTATTGCCTTGGATAATTCTGTTATTGTAATCAATCCATTATTAATATGATTTTGATTGTAATCATCTAAAACAAGTATAAAATATTTGGGTCCAAGTAAATTAATTACATTTAATGGTGTATTTCCACCAACAAATACTGGTACAATTGGTAATCTAAATCCCATTAGCCAACCCAATGTACTATCGAATGTATAATTTTGGGTTGCTCCAGTTCCACTTGTTAGTTGACATGTTACATCAAAAAAAGTAAAATATGGATTTAAATTCGCATCAAATGCGTTATTATATTGATTAATTCCCATTATTAATATTCCATTTGGGTCAGTCCAACCATTAAGCTGTAATGTTACTTTAGCATTATTAGCATTATATGTAACAATTTGAGGATTTGGTATAGTTGCATTAGTAAATCCGGCGCTTAAAAATGCTTGTTGCATTGCAGTACAAAAATCGGTTGGATTATAATTACCGGGTTCTAAATTAATTTGGAATGTATCATTATTGTTAGTTAACCAAAAGCACGTATTATTATAACAATAATCAACTGTATACCACGTAAAAGGAATTTGAAACGAATATAAACGTAAATTTAAGACATTTGTTAAAGGATCCGATAAATCGAGTGTATAATCGGTAGACATAGATTCAGAACCACCTGATGCCTGACGAAATTGGCTGTCAAGATTAATAAAACGTGTTGTGGTATTTTCAAGATTAGGATTGAGTGTATCCTGTGCTACATCAACTTGATAATTATTATTAATGCCGAGTTGTTCGCGATTCATTGGCATATGATGATTATCATAGATGTCAACTTTTTGCATACGATCTGTAATTTTATCTTTTTGAACGCGTTCATTTTGAGGGAGGGCTTCATATTTAAGCCAATTATTGGTTTGCTCTTCATTAGGAGTATATTCATTATCTTCTCCAGAATTTTCTAAATTAGTCATATAACGTACTAATTTGGATTGAATTTTTTGAAAAAAAAGAGTTAGTTGTGGTTGATTTTCTCTGGTAAATTTGGCTATATAATTATTGGTAGTATCAATAATTTGAGAAACGGTGGGATCATCGAGACCTAAAATAGTTAATAATTCTGGAACAGTATAATTATCAACATTATAATCAATAGATGGCATATAATAAGTAGTATTATTTTTTCTATATTAAAATTTGGTTGTTTTATATATTATCAACTAACAAATCAAAATTATTTTCTTTAGAAAAATGTTGTAAAAACGCTGCTTTAATTTTGTTAGTTAGTTCATCTAAATCAAAAGCCCAATTTGTAAATAATTTTTTTGTTAAAATTGTGATTCCTAAAAATCTCTTTAAATTACTTTTACCCTTAAATAATATAATATCTAAAATTTCAACAATATCAGCATCAAAATTAATTAATTGTTCTCTACTTAACCAATAATTACCTTTATAAACAAATCTATTATATTCATAATTTCTATAAATATTATGAATATCTGATACAATGGAATTACGTATTAATCCAATTCCTTCAATTTTGTTAGTTGTATTATTCATTTCGGCAACAAAAATTAAAGCACCTTTGTTATAAGATTCCCTAATTTTAACGGAAGATCCGTATATGAGCGGTTCATTATGTTTAGCACGATAATCTAAATTTTCTTGCCAAGTTTGATTTGTAAATCTAGTGCATCCGATATACATTTTTATTTTAATAATTTATAGTGTTGTTAGTTTATTATAACTAACAAAATGAATTAAATAATTCAATTTTATTTATTGTATTCATTTATAAATGAATTGTTGCTTTTGTGGACCAGTAAAGAATTGTGGACCTTATTTATATCAAGTGTTAAAAAATATTGAAGAATTAGGTAAGTTATTTAATAATTATAAAATAGTATTGTTTTATGATCATTCAGCAGATAATACATTAAATATATTAAAAGAATATCAGAAGCATAATAATAAATTAATATTTTATGTAAATCCATTACCAATATCTAAATTTAGAACGCATCGTATTGCATATGCACGTAATTTTTGTTTAGATTATATAAAAAAATATAATGAAGAAAAAATAAATGTAAATAATAAATTTGAATATTTTGCAATGATGGATTTTGATGACGTAAATTGTAAACTGGTCCGGCCACAAATTTTAAAAAAGTATTTAGAACCAAATTATTTAGAAAAATGGGATGGATTATCATTTAATACGAGTCCGAGATATTATGATATATGGGGATTATCTTTGTATCCATTTTGTTTTAGTTATAATCATTTTACAAATAATAAATATCATAATTATAATGTATTACAAGATTATGTAGAGATAAAGTTAAGAGCATTAAAGGAAGGAGAATTATTAAAATGTATATCATCATTTAATGGGTTTTCAATATATAAAACTAACAAGTTTATAGATTGTAAATATGATGGTAGAGTGCGTTTAGATTTGATTCCAAAGCATTTATTTGAGGCGCATTTAAAGGCATCAAGAGGGAAATTTGTGATGCCAGATTTTGGACATATTAAGGCAAAATATGAAGATTGTGAACATAGGGCGTTTCATATAGAGGCGGCAAGAAAAAATGAGGCAAAGATAATGATAACTTCAGATAAGTTATTTATTTAATAAAGATAAATATTATTTATAATGTATTGAAAGAATATATAATGGTAACATCATTTAATCCAAGTAGAATTATAGATATAAATGGTAAACAACAATTTTTTGAAAAGTATATGTTTTTTTCTAGTAATGCATCAATAATAAAGGTAGAAAATAAATATTTAGTTTGTATAAGATATTTGAATTATTTTTTAAAAAAAAATGGAAACACATATGTTCAAATAAAAAATGGAACAAATGAAAATTTATCAATAAATAAAATTGTTGAATTATCAGATAATTTAGATATAGTAGATAATGGGAAATATATAATACCGAATAATGATATTAAAAAAAATCTAAATACAAAAGAAGTTTTTATTAGTTTAGAGGATATAAGGTTATATAATTATAATGGAAATATAAAAATAATTGGAGCGGTAAAAGATAATAAAAGAATAAAAGTTGTAGTTGGAGATTATAATATTAATAATAATAAATTTTTTAATTTAACTATATTAAATCCAATATTTAATTTTCAGTCTATTGAAAAAAATTGGGTATATTTTACTAATTTTAAAAATGAACTAAAAATTATATATAGTTGGTATCCTTTAAGAATATGTTCTTCAAAAGGTAATTTATTGTTTGTAACAAGAGAAGTAAAAATGCCGGATTTTTTTAAAAATGCAAGAGGTTCTACTTGTGGAGTAATATATAAAGATGAAATATGGTTTATTTGTCATTTTGGTAATAACTTAAATTATACACATTTTTTCGCAATTTTTGATGAAATGATGAATTTAAAAAGGTATTCTTCGCCCTTTAAATTTCAAAATGCACAAATAGAGTTTGCAGCAGGTTTAGAAATTTCGGATAAAGAAATACTTATATCGTATAGTATATTTGATAATAATACAAGAATAGGTATATATAAACATAATGATTTAGAAAAATTAACATGGATAAGTTCTAGTTAATAAGTAAAAATATAATATATATATATAAATTGTTATGATTACAATAACTAACAGAAGAAAAAAAAAACATATAATACTATCAAAATTTAACAGACCTTATAAAATTATGAAGCAAATTTACAACAGTATAATTCCATTAAATGTGTATCAAACTTGGAATTCTAAAAATTTACCTATTGGTATGAAAATAAATTTAGAAATAATGAAGAAAAGCCATCCCAGATTTACTTTTCATTTATTTGATGATAATGATTGTGCTATTTTTATTAAAAACAATTTTGATACTAGTGTTTATAATGCATACAATTCTTTGATTCCAGGAGCATACAAAGCAGATTTATGGAGATGCTGTATATTATATAAATATGGAGGTATATATTTAGACATTAAATATGGATGCATAAATGGATTCAGATTAATTGAATTAACTGAAAATGAACATTGGGTTAGAGATAGAGTTAAACCATTATCTATATATAATGCACTAATGGTTTGTCAAGCAGGAAATATTATATTAAAAAAAGCTATAGATAAAATAGTACAAAATGTAAATTCTAAATTTTACGGTTCATCTCCATTAGAACCAACTGGACCAGTATTATTAGGAAATATAATCTTAAACGATAAACATATAGTTAATTTAGATATGCATCATTATTCTGAAGGTTCAAATATTATATATAAGAATACAATGATATTACGTATATATAATGGATATGAAGAAGAACGAGCTTCTATTTTAAGAAATACAAATAAGCCTTATTATGCAAATGCTTGGGAAAATAAACATATTTATAAGTAATTTAATTGTGATAAAAAGGAGGGAAACATAAATCATAATCTTTTGAATTTGGTTTACAAGGAAAATCTAAATCTTTAATTGGCAATTTGGTTTTATTTAAATTAGGACATATTGTAAATAAATCTTTTCTTAAATAGGTTAATTCTATTACATCAGGTATTTTATTAGTTGAGCTAGAATAATTGTTTCCGTGAATATGTACTAAATAATGTGTATTAGCTAATTTATTAAAACATATTAATTTATCTTCATAATTAGTACCCCAAGAATTATTATTTACTCCATGAAATTCTATAACTATTTGTTTAAATTTTTCCAATTTTTCTAGAGTTAAATTTAATAACCATGGATATTCACCTCCTTCAATATCCATTTTTAAAAAAATATCATTATTATTTTCTATAAGATAATCTAAATTCGCAATTTTATCATTACTTTCTGGACCAATATTTTTTTTAATAAATGTTATATCTTTTGTATAATTATAAGGATATTTTTGTATTGTTCCATCAAATGCATAACTATTATATCTTGTCATTTTATATTTTTTTATAAAATCTCTTGAAAATGACTCTTCATCTGATACTCCGGCAGAAATATAACAATCATATTTTGGATCAATTAAATCTGCAATAACATATCCTCCATCACCATTTTCACCTAAACGAATTTTATTATTGTATTCATAAACAGTAAAATGTTCTAAATTATTATTACTCATTATAATATAATAATATATTTTATAAAACTTCTCTTAACTTTTTATCCAAAATTTGATATCTTTCCAAATCTAAACTCTTTCTAAATAATGACCACGGTGTACAACTTTGTAACGTACTTATTCCCTCCTCACAAAATAAATTTAGCAATGCTGGACTAAAACCTGACATCATTGATGCATTTTTCTGACTTGATAGCGTTGGAAATCCTGACGTAGAACGCAAATTCCAAAATAATATATGTGGCGCTTTATATGGTTTACCACATACTCTTACTCCTGCATCAGCATATGATTTTTCAATTGACTCCATTAATGATTTTGAATTATTATCTGCTTGATCTATTTGCATATCTGATAATATAACTAATACCATATCTTCTACATCTTCTGCTGCTAATTTATTCTGAATAATTGCTTCTAAAATCATATTTAACGCAGAAGCAAAATTAGTGTTCATTCCCCAATCTGCGCATCTAACAATATCCACCATATCAGTAAATTTATCTACACCATCTAAATTCACCCATTTTGGTGATGCACTAAAAGTTAATACACGTTTTCCTAACATTGACTTCTCTGCAATTCTTAAACCTAAACCAATTGCGGCATTTATAGGGTCTCCACTCATTGATCCAGATACATCAACCATTGCAATCATTTTTCCTAAAGCACCGGTTTGTAAACTATTATTTAACCATTGTGCGTTTAAAATATCTTTTTCGGATTGAGAAAGTAGTCGACCCGCATTTAATGCATCTTCAACCATTGCATCTAATCCGACACGTTTTCCTTTAATTTCTACTTCACCTTTAGCAGCCTTTTCAGCAAATTCCGTAAATGCCTTAGCACATAAACGTCTATCATCACTATCAACTCTTTCTGAACCGTCTTTTTTCAAATTTAAAAATGCCTTTTTTTGTTTATGCATCGTAACCGATGTTTGTACTTCTGGTTTAATTTCAGACCAAGTTCCAGCACATTGTTTAATTTGTACAGTGTCGAGTTTCTTATTTAAAGATGAAATCAATTTACGATAATCAGTCTTTGCCTTTAATATAGCACGTTTTCTTGCATCTTCAGTTTGTGCCGTATTAATATAAATACTATAATAATCAGTTGCTAAAGCATTAAATAACGCACCTTGTGCACTCTTTTCTCTAGGAACCCATTTAGCAACTAAAGATGGAGTTTCCGCGACAGAATCTTTTCTAAGTTGTTCGTTTACTAGTTCAATTGAATATGATATAAGAGGTGAAGAAGGATTAAATTTATAAAAACCCTTAATATCCTTCCAAGAACCATAAGGATGAACCGTAGAATCGTCATTTAACACAAATTGTCTAAAAACAAATTTTGCTAAAGTATCATCACATTTTTCAGACCATACATCAAGTAACATATATGATAAAGTATATTCTCCCTTACCATCAACGATATCTCTGGTTTGTGCGATAAGACGATATAAAAGAGACATATAATCTAAATATTCTTCCCTTAAAAGTAGCTTAGCTTTATATCTATTATCAATAGTAGTAAGTAAATCTTTATAAATGTGTTCCAAATTTTTGTAATCTTTAGTTCTAGTTAATTGAAAAGAAAGTTGTACAATACGCTCTCTAAAGGAATTAGACCACGTATATTCGCTGGAACCATTTTCACCAATTTGTTTTCCGGTGAAATTATCAAGTGCGTTCACAAATGCATTAATTATGGCGGACATTTTATGTATACACTATAACATGATGCTATCTTTATATTGTTTTCGTTTTGTTTTTTTATTAGAATTTGAATATATAAATACTTTTTTAGTAAAGTTATGATTTAATGTATTAATAGATGACTTTGGAACACATATTAATTGATGAAAAAGAATAAAAAGTTGATTTATATCGTGGAACATAGTAATAGATTTTTCAAACTTAATATCATCTATATTTTTTAAAGATGTTAAGAATAATTGATTAGAGTTAGTTTGGTATTTAAATAAATGTTTTAAATTTTTAGGTTCAATATCAATGTTATATTTAAGAATACCTAACAAGGAATATTTTTGTCCACTTATGAAACAGTTTTGTTTAATAATTTGTAATAATTCTTCTTTTGATAATAAGCTGGGTGTTTTTAATATTATTTTTTCTTCTTTAACCATATCTATTTCATTTTCTGAATTAATATATAAGGAATTAATTTTAACAAAAGGTAAATCTTCACAATAATAGTTTTTGAATTCTTCATCTATTTTATTGAAATTTTCAATCCAATCTGTATCTAATTCATCAATTATTAAATTATCATCTTCTTCCATAATGTATTATTAATACTACATATAATACATTATAAATTTAAACTTAATATTCATCTAAATCCGAATCATAATCATTTGAATCATAATCTTCTGAATCAGAATTATATTCATCTGAATCATATACTGGAGGTAAACAATATTTTTCCTTATATGCTCCTTCTCCATTTAAATAATCATATAATTTCTCATCTAAATCCCAAAATGTTTGCATTTTATTAATAGCAGTAGTCATAATATAATGCGGTGTTTTTTGATATTCTTCTAATTCTAATTGTTTTTTTTCCCATTTTGATAAAGGTCCTCTTTCAAAAACAGGGTTTCCATTTTCATCCATAATTCTAATATGACCCGGTTTAACTGTATTAACATTAGTAGTCTTTTCTACTTTTATAACTTGATTTACAACATCCTTAAATTTAGTCTCAATAATTTTATTTTCATTTTCATTTTTATTTTTAATATTAATATCAGGAAAAGCTTCTTCTAAATTAAATTCCTTCGGTGCTTCAACAACCTTTTTAATGATATTTGGTTCAATATGTCTTTTGTATTTGGTGTTTTCTTTTAAAAATTTATTTTCTCTTTTTGAATTAGAATCTTCTACTATTTTAGATGTCCGTTTTTCCTTTTTATTATCAAAAGGATTATTACTTTCTCCAGATAATAAACTAAACCGATTATTTGTGTGCAAAAATGGGTTACTCATTATAGCGCCTTAATTATGTCTCTCTCTTTGTTAATATAAATATATTAATATAATTTGTTAACTTGTCTTTAAGTAGTTTTAATATAATATTTACGAAAATAACTTAAAGAAAAATAAAAGTATTTAATAAAAAAGGACTTAAAGAAATGATGCGTATTATATTTGTCTCCTAACAGCAAACAAATTATTTGAGTTAACCAAACTAGCTAAAACCACACGTTATAAATTTTTACAGGAGACAGTAGGAAAAAATTGAATTAATATTTTGTAAGGTAAGTAGTAAATATAACTTATTAATAGTAATGAGAGTATTTCAAAGCCTTTTAAAATCAAAATATAATTCAAATGTAAATAGATATTTTGCTAATGTGGGATTAGCAAAAAAGACTAGCTTTACTAACGCTAAAAAGAAGATTAGTAATGGGTTAATTAAACGCAACTTCTCCACTGCTTTTGGTAATGGACCAAATAAAAATAATGACCAAAATGAGATGATGTTGCTATTGTATTTGGGGATTATTTATTTATGTACTATTGGTCGTACAAATAAAAAATAATTAAAAAGTATATATGATTATTTTGTATTTTAATTTTTTATAGTTTTGTAGTTTATGTGTTTATTTAATAATTTTTTATTTAATTAAATATCATTAAAGTCGACTTCGACATCTTCTTCGATTGAAGATTTATTCATTGAAATCTTTTTTTCCGCATCTGAATTCATTTTTTCCAATAATTCAGCTCTTTCTATATCTTTTTCACTGGCGAAAATTATATCGCAATCTGCCGTTGTAGTACCTTCAACCGCTAAACGACTTCTATCATTTGTTATTAATGCTGACCAATTTTCATCTTCTGTGTCCATTAATTGACATTTATCTGAATCGGAATATACTTCAAGTAAATCGCATTCTTGCATTTTTTGCTTTTTAGCACTTGTTTCTGTTTTTACAGGTAAGGAATCAACATCCCATTCTCTTAAACCAACTAGTACCCAAGTACCAATTACTAATCTATTATCACGTTTACCTCTACCACCTGAAAACTTACCTCTGATGCGTCCTAATCTATTATAACCATCAATACAATAACAAGTAAACATATTATTCCCATTTAAAGCCGTAACAATAGCATAAACTTCTCCTTCTTCTTCTGCAACACGTAATTTACTACCGCCTTTACTAGTAGTATGTTTACGAGCAAATTTCTTATGACCACTACCGCCGTGAGTATTCTTTACCATTTTGTATCTAATAATGTATATTTAATCTTAATTAGTTGTATTTTATTTCAATTTTTTTTTATCTGAAAAAATTGAAATTAATTTATTATAAATAATAATCTGTATTAATTCCGATATAATAATGAGTTATATTCCTCTTGTAAATTTAACTAAGACGTAATTAAAATATGTTGAAGATTTATGGCATCACGCTACTCTAACATATTATAATTTAGTTCCATCAAATGATACTAGATATGGATTTAGAACTAAAAGAAATAAATGAAATTATAGATAAATATGGAGTTTTACCATCAAAAAATCATTGATTGGTATTGGAACAAATATAAACTTGTAAAAAAATAATAAAATGTTAATAAATAAAATGTTAATAAAATATTAAATTATATATACCATAAGCTAATCCAGCTAAACATACAATACAAAATACAGAAACAATTATAATCATTGCTACTAGCGATTCAATTATCATCTATATTAATTATATTTATTTTTTATTGGTAGCAAACCGGTTCCACTCCTAATTCTTCTAACTCATCATTACCTATATTAATTAATCCATTATTTTTATATTTTTTGTAAAATGCGAACCAATTTTCAGTTTTATCAATGGGGCCAATATGTTTATTTTGTGTTTCAATAGGTTGCTCATCTGGTTCATAACCATAATAATCATAAAATTCCTCTAAATAATAATCACTTTTAAAACTGACATCCATTTTAATATAATTTACATAACCATATTTATCTTTAATTCTTTTATGCCATAATGGGGAAAATGACGCGTGATATAGCCACCGTTCACGAAACATATCTGTTAGTTCAATTGGGTCATATTTGTTTCTATTAAGTTCAAATAAATTTAACATTTTTATTTCATTTATTCCATAAATACAAACATTATCTAATATCTTATATGGTTTAAACATATTTGAATCTATCGTTTTATATTGTTCTACAATTAAGTCGTTTACTAATGAATATGAATTATTTTTTTTAATATTATCGTAAGATATCATTTGAAGAAATCTAGAAACTAACAAAATTTTAGGACTAATATTTGTATCATATGATTTTATAAAATCACGCATATATTTTGCCTTTTCTTTTAAATTAGAACTAGACGTGTGTAATAAATCAAATAATATAGAATAATAGGCAACAAAATCAATGTCATTTTTTGACTCTAAAATAAACGCACATAAATGGCGATATTCCTTAATTGTAATCCAATGTGCAAATTGTATTTTAACATCAGTTAATGAATTTCTATTTATATTTTTAATATATAATAAATCATCGCATTCAAATAAGTTGGAAATAATTCGTAAAATAAATACATCAACATTAAAATCACGTGTAATTAAATTTGTTATTATAGATGCGATAATTTTGTTGTCACGATTAATATCATAATATTCGTTTTGTTTTTTAAATAAATAAGATTCAAATGAGGGATTTAGAGTAGCAAAGAAGTCATAATAAATTTTCCAGATGAAATCAAATAATGATTTATAGAAGCCGCTATAATAAAGTTCATAAGCCCAAAATAATGCTTCTGATTCGTTTTTATTTAGGATAGATAATAATAAGGCAAGTTCTACTTCATCTTTAATGTATAAATATCTGGTTAAAATAATGTTAGATTTAGGAAGAGATAATGTTAAAACATTGTCTGGAAGAATTTTCGTCATTTTGATAAAGTTACCCATTAATTAATATTAAAGAATAAGTTATTAAATATATTATTCAATTTTTTTGAAAAATAATCTAGCAATAATATATAATGACTCAATCTGGTGGAAAAATGAACAAAAGCTTAAAGGCTTGGGTTGCTTTCGTTAAGAAAGTCCAAAAAGAAGAAAAACTTAGTTATAAAGATGCCATTCATCGCGCCAAAGTTAGAAAAGATAAGGGTGAAAAATGGATGAAAGGTGGTGCTGATACTACTGCTACTACTACTCCTATGGAAGAAGAGGAAGTCATTATGACCCCTGAATCTACTGAAATTATTGAGGAAACAATGGAAGGTGGTCGTACACGTAGAACTAGACGTCGTGGTTCAAGACGTGGTCGTAGTAGAACTGCTCGTAGAACTAAATCTAGATCTCGTTCTAGATCAAGAGGAAGAGCTGCTGCCGCTGCTATGGCTGAAGCCCAAATGTAAATTAAATTTATAATTTTTAACTATTTATAAAATTATCAATATTTGTTTTATAATGTTCAATAAAATCTTTATATGTATCTATATCTATTTCTGATAATAATTTTTTATAATTATAAATAGTTGTATCAATTGAATATCTATTTTCTGGGTCAAAATGTAAATTATAAACTAACAACTTTAAAAAAAGAATAACGAATTTATTTCTTTTGTTAGTTATAATATCTATTAATATTTTTAAAAAAGTTAATGATAGTTGATAAATATCCCATGTAGTTCTGAATCTATAAATATCATTTAATATGTATTCTTTATCTTTATTTACATATTTTTGGAAATATTTTAGAGATAAACTAACAAATTCATCAAAAATCGATTTATTAAAATTATTTATAATACTATTCGACGCAAAATTATTAATAATAGTTTCAATATTATGTTGCGACAAATTATTCCATTTGTTAGTTTGCATATAAAATAAAATATGTAATTCTAATGGATAATTATAATCAATATTTTTCTCCAAATTACACAAATCTTTAAAACTTGTCAATTCAAATGAACTCTCAAAGTTAGTTATTGCGACACAATTTGTCCGCATATTAAATACTAATGTGTCTTCGCAAATATTACCGTGTATAATATTTAATACCCTCAGCTCCTTAAGAGACCATAATAGGTCACAAAAACAGTCGGATAATTGTGGGATTAAATTTCGGGCGCCAAGTGTCTTTAAATAGCTTTCAAAATATATTAATTGTTGGTTTTTGAATTTAAAGAGATAATTGGTTAATTTTGCAGGCAAAATAGTAGCATCATTTAGCATCACATTTTCTTCATCAATTTCGCCTATTTTGACTTCTTTTATGGATTCCGGTAAATAAAAAAATTGTTTATCAAATGGTGTTAGTTTAGTTAGTTTAATAATACATTTAATACTATTTTTAGTTTTTTCTGAAGAGTCAACTAACAAATTGGTATAATTATTATTAGATTTAATTGTTTGTTCGTTGTCATTTGGAAAAAAATAAACACAACTTTTTAGCTTATTCATACAAATATATTAATAGTTAGGTTTATATTTTTATTTGTTAGTTATGATAAAATATCTATTCTTATATGTTTTCTTAATTTTGTTCTTAATTAAATCTTCATCTGTCTCACCCTTTTCTATAATTGAACTAACAACTTGCGAAATTAATTCCTCATTTTCTTCACAAAAATGCGTGTATCCAGTTTTTGGTTGATAACCTTCTTCTAAATAGTTAGTTTCTATATGTAAATCCATTGCATCCAATAATTCTTTATTTACGGTTATATATTTTCTTCTTTGTGCTGGCTCCTTTACTGTAATACTTTTCTTTCTAAAATAATAACGCGCACTTTTAAACATCTTATCTAAAATATCTCCTTGAAATCCGAGACGATTTAATCTTTCAGATTCTTCTTCAATTAAATCATCATTTTCTTCAATCCATTCGTTCCACGCTTCTTTGAAATCTTTTCTATCATCAAATTGATGTATTTTTGAAAACTTATATAATTCTTCCATAAATTCTTCAGTAAATTTAAATCTAAATATTACTGGATTCTGATGTAATGGATTAGAAACGCGTGATTCATTGGTGGCCTCGGGATTTGATTGAGGAATAACATTGGGTCTACAATATGAATTTGATTCGCATTCATTTGATTCCCATTTATCAACTCGACTATTATTTGTTCTAATCCCATTAAGATTGGAATAAACATTATCGATAGTATATAATAAATTAGCTCCATTTTCAATAGACATTATGTTTGTATGTATTAGGTATGTTAAACTTATATTTGGGTAAAAGCATTTCAATTTTTTTTCTACCTTTAAGCAAAGCGACTGGTGTTATCAAATGTAGAGCCAAACATTATATATTATCACAGAAATTTCCCGGAAAATTCCGGAATTTTACCAACCACTATAAATATTTAATTAAAAGGTTTGGCTCCACCTTTGATAACACCAGTCGCTTTGCTTAAAGGTGGATAAAAAATTGAATAAAAATTACTTAAAGATAATTTAATGTCATTATTAACTAACAATGAACGAAAATTATATTAGACCACCTGATGAAGCTAAAAATATGACATTATTAGATAATAATCAACCTATTATTGAATCTGATTATGACCGAGCTATTAAACAAAGTTTAGACGATTATTCAAATAATTTGAACAAAATTTTATTACAATCTCAAGAAGAATTCGAATTAATGCAACAAATTAAAGAAATTGAACAAATGGAAGAACTTGAAAAACAATACAAAGCAGAACTAAGAGCAAAATCATTTGAAACCATTATACAAAAAATTAAAAAAATTGCTGGATTTGATAAACCAAATATTGATACTTATGAATTATTATTATCAGTTATTAATAATTATATTGAAAAAGATAGTCTTAAATTAACCTTAAGTTCTTCTATTATTGAAGATATTTTACAAGTTTTAAAAGGAATTAGACTAACAAATGAAGAATTAAGCAAAATTAAAAATTTATTTGTTATTTAATATATAAATGAATCAACTCAAAACATTTACTATTTCATCTAGACCATTTTATGATACTTATAATAAATGTTATAAAAATATATTAGTTATTAATGGTTATCCTCAAGGACCTTTAAAACAATTTACACGTCGCGTTCAATTCGCCGATTTATCCCCCTATCAAAAATATCAAAATAACACACCTTGTAATTCAATCGATAAATGTGGTTTAGCATTAGTCAATTTTTTTGGTGTTTCTGGTTGTTGTAATAGTTTTAATGGTTGTGACCTAATGTCACCAAATGAACTAAATGATTTAATTGGTTATTTATTAAATAATGGATATCAAATTGAAACACAACTAACAAATATGTTAAATAATAGTCCAATAAAACCAAATAATCTTAAAAAAACGGGATTTACAGCAACATATTATGGAGCAAATCAACCAAATATAACATATATGAGATAAAATTCCCTGATAAAATGGGGTTCTGTTCCCTGATAAAAAATTGAATTCTTATTAATTAAATATTAAATATATTATTATTTAATTAATTATGAGTCAAACAACAGTTCCCCTTCCACCAAATTTTGAACAACAAAATACCATAACAAAAGAAAATATCATTAAGTATTTAAATCAATTAGACTCAATAGAACAAAAAGCATATTGTATTGGATTAAATCATTTAGGTTCTTCTTTTAATCTTTTAAAAAGCAACGGATATAATGATTGGCTTAAAAAACAACAATCTAAATAATATTTATAAATATCTTATACGATTTCTATATTTTCTAGTTCTAGAACCACCAGCTATACCTATTTTAAGTATTTTGGAATTTGTCGTAAATGGTGCAAAAAAATCCGCCTGTGATTTACGTGTTCTTCCTCCTATCATTTTCCCAACATTTTGATATTTTTTTATATTTTGATTTAAATTACCTGAGTAGCTATCTCTTATTTGGTTCAAAGGTAAAGGCTTATTTAAGGCTGTTTGATATTTATTATATAATTGTGATGCATCATCTATTGGTTTCTGTAGATTAGACACCATTTTTTCGCCACTTTGCAACATATCTGCTCCGGTTGCAACAGTATTTTCGACACTTTGAATAACATCAAATGCATCTTCAGCTGCCGCTGCCGCGGAACCAATAACCGGTAAACCAAATAAAGTTGTTTTAGCCATATCTTCTACAACAGGTATTTGTTTTTGTATATAAGCCATTCCTTTGTCACCTATTTCTTCAAATGGTTTTTCAACAGCATCAACTAATTTTTCACCAATAACGGATGCCTCTTGAACCAACTCATCACCAACAGGAGATTGTAAAACATTTACAACATTTTTAAGCTCATCTTTTGACTCTTGTAACACTTGTGATACAGGTTTATTAACATCCACATTTGGAACCAATAATTTTGCACCAGTTTTAATAGCACTACTAGCCAAATTATTTAAACCTTGTGCTACAGCACTTGTTAACATTGCTAAATTTGACCCTAAATTTGGAGGAGGTCTTACCACTAAATTAGATGGTGCTCCTCCTTTTTTCATATTCATACGTGTTCTTTTTATTAAATTATTTCTCCTTTTTTTCGTATATTTAGTCATATTTATATTATACTGATTTTTTATTTTGTTGCTGCATCTTCTTAAATTCAGAAAAAGTTAAATTTAACCTCTTATCTACTACCTTTTTATCTATTTTCTTTAAAGGACAAAAATCACGTAATCTACCTTCCCATGTATATCTATTTGACCTTTCTTTTAGTAAATGTTTATTATCTGTTGTACCATTTTGTATACTCGGTAAATTTGCTTGTATATGACCTGGTAACGACATTTTCACATTTTTCGCCTTTATTTTATTCATTATTTCTAAAGTTTCCTTTGAAGGTTTAGCTATCTGCTTTTGATTTAAATTTAATTCCTTTTTCTTTTTACCCTCTTCTTCCGCCTTTTTTAATTCTTCTTCAATATCAACATAAATCACTTTACACCAAAATGTCATCACATATTTACGGGCAACTGTTTCTAAATATCTATATGGCAAAGTTGAATCACTGAAATATTCAAATACCTCTTTAGACGAATTATAACGCATATAAACATTTCCTAAAGGAGTATATTCCAATATATAATTATCCTTATGTTTTTCCAAATGTTTCTTTAAAACTATTTCATATGCATCTGAAGCTATTTCTTCATCCGTTTTATTATATGTTTCTGTTTTCTGATTTAATTCATCCAATTTAATTTCATACTCACCTTTTTCAATTAATAAATCATTCCAACATTCATCTAATTCAATTTCATCTGGGTCTTCATTATATTCTTCTGATAATTTCCAATAATCTAATAATAAGCAAATTCCTTCGTGAGTTTTTAATCCTCCAGCGGCTATAATTAATTGTATACTATTTAATTTTTCTGTTATTTCTTTTAATTCTTCATTATATTTTTTTATTAAATCCTGTTTTAAAGAAACCTTTAAATCTTCTAATGAACACTTTTCTTCTTCTGAAAAATTACATTCATTTGGAAAAGTTCGGAATTTTTGCATATATTTTTCGTGATATGTATTCTCATATTTTGTTTCCATTTTAATTATTTCTTTTTCCTTACTATCATTATCATTTGTGTTTACATCCAAAATCATCTTAATTTCATCTTTTGTATTAAAAATATAATCTATAATTGTTGGATTATTTAAACAAATAAATTCCCATATGTCCTTCATTTTTTCCACATCAATTATCTTATTATATTTTGTATATAAACCAAAAGTTAAAAAAGATATTAATAAAAAATATGATAAAAAATTGTCAATATTATATGTCATTATAACTATAATATTAACTAGTAATATATTTCTAAGTCATTTTAATAATAATAGTAGTAATAATAATTTATAAACTATTTTTACGCTCTTCAAATAATAAATCCATTTTTTCATCTAAAAATGGCACTTCTAATAATTCATAATTCTCCGCATCCGGATGCAAACGCACTAAACATAATTTTGTAACTTGTTTTCCATATTTATTTTCTAAAATTCTTTTATATGTATTTAATTGCAACGAATAATGCCAGAAATTAGTGTCATGCATTTCACTTATTAATGGATTTGTAGCAAATTTATTAAATGTATTTATCTTTAATATTTCTTTACTTCGTTTCCAATCATAAATTGATAATGTTCCATCTGGATTTTCATATACCATATCAATTGAACCAGCTAACTTAACATCTTCATCAAAAATCATCCATTCAGTTCTATATGGTTTTAACTGCGGATGATCTTTAACAAAATTAATAAAATATTGCCATTCAATGGATTTAAATGGTAATTTATTTTTATTATCCCCTGTATAAATTTCATATAATTCTTTTTGAGTATATACAAATTGAAATCGTTTATCATTCATAAAACATTCAATTTGTTCGTGTAAATTTGTTCCAGCTTCTGCAACACTAGTCCCATTATTTTTCCAACTTGCTTTAATTTCTTCTGCTGTTTGACCCCAATATTTATGACCCGGACCCCAGGTTTTTGAATTCATAATATTCTTTATAACTGCATCAGCATCAAATTTTGGAAAATGACTATGACACCATGTTGTCACAGATGTGTATTTTGAATCAGGATCAGTTGTAATTTCATATTTATGACCTTTTTGATAAAATTTAATTAAGGCATCACGCTTACAAGGATGATTTATTTTTAAAACTTCTTTTTGCATTTTTGATTATAGTATAATGTATTGTTATCTTTAAATTACTAATTTAATTATATCAATTTTTTCTAAAACCAATTATTTACTATATATTTCTAAATCACTTACTTTATTTTTCAACTCTTTTACTTCTTTAACTAACAAAGCAATTAATGCATTATAATTAATACTATAATATCCATCTTCCGTCTCTGATTTTGTCACTAAAAATGGGAAATCTTTCTCCAATTCTTGTGCTATAAAACCAAAATCTATTTTATTTGTTAGTATATTTTTATACAAAAATGGTTTTAATTCATCTATTATATATGGAGTATTATCTAATGGTATTAAATCTGTCTTAATTCTACTATCTGATAATGCATTATAACTTGTTGCTGTCATAGTTCCTTGTGCTGTAATATTTTGTCCCGCATTTATTGATGATGTTGTAGTAATTATTCCTGTTGTTGCTTGTACTGTAAAATAGTATTGAGAGGTATTTTCTGAAATTACCGTAATATCATTATTATAATATATTCCTGTTTGACCAGCATATGCTGTATTTTCCAACCAGTATCCTGTTGCTCCAGATGGTCCGGGTGCACCAGTTATTCCTTTTTCTCCAGTTACTCCTTTTTCTCCAGTTATTCCTTTTTCTCCAGTTATTCCTTTTTCTCCAGTTATTCCTTTTTCTCCAGTTACTCCAGGTGCTCCAGTTATTCCTTGAGCCCCAGTTATTCCTTGAGGACCAGGAGCCCCAGTTAAACCATCTGGTCCTTGAGGTCCTGGAGCACCAGTTAAACCATCTGGTCCTTGAGGTCCTGGAGCACCAGTTAAACCTTGAGGGCCAGGAGCACCAGTTAAACCATCTGGTCCTTGAGGTCCTGGTGCACCAGTTAAACCATCTGGTCCTTGAGGTCCTGGTGCTCCTTGAGGACCAGAAGAACCAGTTAAACCTTGAGGACCAGGAGAACCAGTTATTCCAGGTGCACCAGTAGCACCAGTAGCTGATGCGGTTGACATCGATGTACCATCTTGAAAATAAATAGTTCCAGTGTGTAATATAGAATTTCCGGTTAAATCAATGTGACTGGCAAAAGTTTCTTTAGAATTTGCTTGTCCGGAATAATTATTAATATTGGATTGTTCTGAGTTACTTATATAACTTCTTGTAATATTATTATTAGCAGAATAATTTAATCCACCATATCTTCTAAATGTTGACATTTAATATAATAAGATTTTTATTTTTATATTAAAATACTTAATATTTTTTGTATTTCCTTGTTCTCATTCTTTTTCTATTTCTATTTCGTTTATTTGTTCTTCTTCTCTTAAACATACCTTCTAAAGCTACTGGAACATTAAAATCCTCTATTAATCTTTTTTCAAGAGGTTTCAATACTGGTTGAATCCCTAATATATTACCAATATCATTATTATCTAATTGTATATGATAATGATCTTTTAAACCATTAATATTTTGAAGTAAATCTATATTAGCATTTTTTCCGTCATATTCTCCTATCCATCTTATATTTTCGTCGTAATCATTTATTTTAGTACTAATAAATCCCATATTTTGGATGTTAGTTAACATTATAATATTATTATATTATTTTCTTATATAAAGATAATATGCCACCAATAAAAAATCCCAGATTAGATATTATAAAACGAAACGTATATGCAGAGAAAAAAAATCCATCACCTCCTATAACATATAATGATATGCTAAATAATATGGGTGTACAAGAAAAAAATGGTAATTTATATTCTGCTGTTGAAACCCAAAATAAATATGTACATAATAGCTACATATATAATAAATATTTTAAAGATTACATAAAAGAAGAGCAAAATCAAGAAAAACCTAAAGATATAAATGAGTATAGAAATATGTTAATAAGACAAATAATACAAAATCATAAAAATAGACAAATTAAAACGACAAAAATAATTATTCCAACTAACAACTATAATAATAATACTAATTTTAATTACAAAATAGAAGAAAATAAATGGTTTGATTTTTCAAAAAGATAATAAAATAATATATTATGGAACCAAAAAAGAAACAAGTTAAAAATATTGAATTTGAAATTATAGAAGATAATCATAACAAAACAATTCGAGTTAGTTCTAAGAAAAATAAAACTCTTAAAAAATATAAACCAAAATTTGAACTAGAAATTGTTGATGAAGAGCCAATAAAAAAAATTGATAAGTTTTTTAATAAAAGAGAGAATAATAAAAAAGATTTAAAGACATCAATTGAATTTGAAATAATGACTCAAAGATATAACGAACAATTTATTGATATTTTGGAGAAACTCTCCGATATTATGACTAAACAAGGTGAACCATTTCGGGCTCGCGCATATCAAAAAGCCGTTGAAACTATTATGAATTATCCCGATGACATAAGCGACCCAAAGCAACTAAAAGGTCTACCAGGAATCGGCGACACAATTATGGAAAAATTAAAAGAATATGTTGAAACTGGAACATTAAAAGTATTGGAACGCGAAAAAACCAATCCAATAAATATTTTAGGCGAGATTTATGGTATTGGACCAAAAAAAGCGGAAGAGTTAGTTAGAGCTGGAATAAAAAGTATTGAAGATTTAGAATTAAAACAAAATGTATTATTAAATGATATACAAAAAGTGGGATTAAAATATCATAGTCAAATTATACAACGTATTCCTCGTTCAGAAATTGAAGAATATCATTCCTTATTCAATAATGAATTTAAAAAAATAGCAAAATCTGACGATGATAAATTTGAAATTGTTGGCTCATATCGTCGTGGTGCTGAAACATCGGGTGATATTGACATCATTATTACGGGCAAAACTGGGCAAGTGTACAAGCAATTAATTGACCAACTAATCAAAATGGGTGTCATATTAGAGGTACTATCTCGTGGTCCATCTAAAACACTTGTTATTGCCACTTTATTACCAGCATCTAATCATATTGCTCGCCGAGTTGATTTCCTGTTTACACCTCCTGACGAATTTGCTTTTGCTATTTTGTATTTTACTGGTTCAAAAATATTTAATACAGTTATGAGGCAATATGGTGTAAATAAGGGTTATACATTTAATGAACATGGTATTTATTTATTTCAAAATAAAAAGAAAGGTGCAAAAATAGATAAATATTTTGCTGGCGAAAAAGACATATTTGATTTCCTTGGACTGCAATTTAAGACACCTGTAGAGCGACGGGATGGTCGGGCAGTTGTTCCCTTCACCGATGTAGCTGCCCAATTGTGGCAACCAGAAAAGAATGGGTCCCTAGATAATGTAGATGAGGAAGGTTTCCTTGAAATAGTTCCAAAAAAACACAAGAAAAAAAAGCAAATCAAACAAAAGAAACCAGCAATTGAGTTAGTTATTGAAGACGAAGTTATACCTTTAGACAGCGATAGAGAACAAAGATTACAAGAAATTGTAGATTTATTTATTAAAAAGGGTGTCGAAGTATTAGACGTATTATCAGAAAAAGATTTAAGCGATATTATTTTGTTTTCAAATGACAAATATTATAATCAGCAACCAATTATGACTGATAATCAATACGATATTATTAAAGAATATATTGATAATAAATTTCCCAAAAATCAAGTTATACACGATATTGGCGCCAAAGTACTTAAAAACAAGGTTGCTCTTCCTTATGTAATGGCTTCTATGGATAAAATTAAACCAGATACAAACGCACTTTCCAACTGGACTCAAAAATATAAGGGACCTTATGTATTATCGTGTAAATTAGATGGCGTTTCCGGATTATATGTGACAACGGGTTCAGAACCAAAATTATATACACGTGGAGATGGACATATTGGTCAAGATATTAGTTATTTAATACCACATTTGCGTCTCCCAAAAACAAAGGATATCGCGATTCGAGGCGAATTCATAATTCCTAAACAAGTATTTGATTCAAAATATAAGGCAGATAATGCTAATCCGAGAAATATGGTTGCCGGAATTATTAATCATAAAACTATTAATGAAGCCATTAAAGACGTACATTTTGTTGCATATGAAGTCATCGTACCTGAATTAAAACCAAGCGACCAATTAGCTTATTTACAAACTTTAAATGTTGAATCAGTTACTTATAAAATTGTTGATAAAATTACAAACGAATTATTATCGGACTTGTTAGTTGATTGGAGACAAACTAACAAATTTGAAATTGATGGAGTTATTGTTACTAATGACGCTATATATCCAAGAAAATCTGGAAATCCGGAACATTCTTTTGCGTTTAAAATGGTGCTTTCAGACCAAGTTGCAGAAGCTAAAGTAGTCGACGTCATTTGGAGTCCAAGTAAAGATGGATATTTGAAGCCACGTGTTCGTATTGAACCCATTAATTTAGGAGGAGTTACTATTGAATATGCTACTGGATTTAATGCCGCATTTATAGAACAAAATAAAATCGGTATTGGAGCAACTATTGAACTTATTAGAAGTGGAGATGTTATTCCATATATTAAATCCGTTACTGTCCCTGCTCCTGAAGCCAAAATGCCTCAAGTTGCTTTTAAATGGAATGATACACACATTGATGTTATTATTGAAAATGCTCTTGAAGATTTAACCGTAAAAGAAAAAAATATAACTGGTTTCTTTAGAGGAATAGGAGTAGAAGGATTAAGTAGTGGAAATATTAATAAGTTAATAAATGCTGGTTATGATACAGTACCGGATATTATTAGTATGACAGTGGAAGATTTCTTAGAAATAGACGGGTTTAAAGAAAAAATGGCAAACAAATTATATGATGGAATTCAAAGTAAAATAGAAGAAGCAAATATAATTAAATTAATGGCAGCTTCAAATATGTTTGGACGTGGATTTAGTGAAAAGAAGATGGAATTAATAATGGAAGAATTGCCCGATATTTTGATTTCGGATGAATCGGAAGATGAAAAAATAAACGCGGTAACAAATATAAAAGGAATGGCCTTAAAAACGGCAGAGGCATTTGTAACAAAAATAGATGATTTTGTGGATTTCTTAAAAGATTGTGGTTTAGAATCAAAATTATATGAAGTTATAGAAGAAAAAACAGTAGCAAATACAAATAATCCATTATTTGGAAAAACAATAGTTTTAACTGGAACAAGAGATAAAGGAATAATTGAATTTATTGAAAAAATGGGTGCGAAACAAGGAACAAGTGTATCAAGTAAGACAGATTTACTTGTGGCAAAAAATCCGGAAGATGAAACAGGTAAAGTATATGATGCAAAGAAATTAAATGTGCCAATTATATCAGTTGATGAATTTATCACAAAATATATGTAAAAATGATGGTTTAATAATAATTAAATATTTTAATGATTAATATATTTAATGACATTTTTGATTTTGTAACTAACAATATTTATTATATATTAATTACTACAATACTTTTTTCACTTTGTTTGTTAGTATTATTCATATTTGTTAGTTATATAGTAATAAAATTATTAAAAACAGAAATAGATAATAATAGCATATTTTTTTATGATTATAATAAGAATGAAAAGAAAATACTGGAAAAATATGGTAACTGTCAAGTAGAACAAATTTATATAGTAAAACAACCTCTTAATAGTATAATAGAATTTGTTATTAATTTAGTAACATTTTATAAATACAAAAGAATAATAGAAGATTCTAAAGAATATTTGCCACATCATACACAATTTATATTATCAATAAGATTACCAGATAATACAAAAAAACTTGTATTATTGGAAAAAAATAATAGTGTTAGTTTATCGGAAAATTATGTGATGCATACTAACAAAAAAATAAAGTGTATTAATATTAAAAAGAAGGGATATACATTAAATAAATTATTAAATGATACTTTAAAAAGAATAGGAAATAATGTGTTTTTTAATTGGCATATATACAAGAATAATTGTCAGCGATTTTCAAAGGAGATATTACTAACAATTGGTAAACTAACAAAAGAAAATAGGGAATTTTTAGAAGAAGATAAGATATTTCAAAAATATTATCCGTCAGAATTTATGTTACACATTTTAAATTGTTTATGTGTTGTTTTGAATATATTTGAAAAATATATTTATAATTTATTTTGATTTTAATTGTTTTATTTAATGCGTTATTTTTTTATTGATTGTTGCCCTGGGGTAACAGAAGAACCTGGGGTAACAAAAGAAGAAGTAAACGATGAAACCATTATCGGCACATTATCTTTGCTAAAGTAATTATGTATTTGTATTAGAAACCATAAGATAAATCCAACAATTATTAATCCTATTAAATAATGAAAAATATCAATTATATCTATCATATAAATACTTAAAATAATATTTTTTGAAAACATAATAAAGATTTTTTGTTAGTTATATATATAATATAATGTTACAGTTATTACTTCTTATTGCATTTTTTGCTTCTGTTTTAAGTCAGGATAGTCCTAACTTACGCGGTTCTGTATTTGACGACCAATTCCACTGGAATCAATTCACAACTTTTCAAGAAAAATTTAACAAAAAATATCATTCTCTCGAAGAATTAGAAACCAGATTCAATACTTTTAAAAATAATTTAATTAATATCTTAAATCATAATTCCGATTTAAGTCAAAATTTCACTTTAGGCGTCAATCAATTCACTGATTTGACTAATGATGAATTTAAAAACTACGTTCGCGGTACTGTTTCCGGACCCATTACTGGTTACGGCTGCAAGGAATTTTCCTCCAGTGCTACCGGTGCACCTGATTCCATTGATTGGCGTCAAAAGGGTGCCGTTACTTCTGTTAAAGACCAAGGACAATGCGGTTCTTGTTGGACTTTTTCTTCTACCGGTGCTGTTGAAGGTGCATGGGCTATTGCTAAACAACAATTAATTAACTTGTCTGAGCAAGAATTAGTTGATTGTGCTGAAGGTCGTGATTATGGTTCTCACGGATGCTCTGGTGGAATGATGGATGGTGCGTTTAAATATATTAAGGAATATGGACAATGTTCTGATGCATCATATCCTTATACATCTGGCGTCACAAAGACGGAAGGTGACTGCGAAACCTGTGTTCCTGTTGCCCATATTATGGGATGTGCTGATGTTACACCTAATGACCAATTATCATTAAAAGCTGCTGTAGCTCAACAACCAGTTTCTATTGCTATTGAAGCGGATACCGCATATTTTCAATCATATAAGAGTGGTGTATTAGATTCTGTCAAGTGCGGAACAAATTTGGACCACGGCGTGTTAATAACTGGTTATGGTCAGGAAAATGGGTTAAAATATTGGTTAGTAAAAAATAGTTGGAGTACCTCATGGGGTAGCGAAGGATATGTAAAAATTTTAAGATCAGAATCCACCAATGATGCAGGTATTTGTGGTATAGCTATGATGCCCTCATTTCCAATTGTTTAAATTATTTCAACATTAGTTTGTTCCTGTAAATAATTATATAAACCATTACGAATTTTACCATAAGTAGCATCTGGAGTAAAACTTAAGTTCATCAATTTTATTACAGCTTTATTAAATAATTCTGCTATTTTATCACTTTCATCAAACTTACCCTTATTTTCAATTTTCCATTTTGATAATTCACCAATTAAGCCGTGTTGCATTGTTTTTAATAGAAATACAAAATCTTCTGGTTTTAATTGACGCCAACTAGAACTATTTGTGCTGTCGTCAATTTCATAAATATATAATATTCCTTGCTTTTGACTAAAAGCTTTTATCGGATAAATATAGTTATTTTCAATTACTTTTATTTGAGATTCAAATATTTTTTGAAATGTATAATGTAATGAATTTATCATTAAATTTTCAATATCATTTTGGCAAAAGAATAAACTATTTGTTACCCATTCTTTAAATGTTCTAGAAGGAATTACTTGTGTATTTGCATTTAACCAACTTAAAACATCAATTTTCTTTTTCTTTTTATCAACATATTTTTCCATTTCTTCCATTTTTTCCTCCATTTTAATTAATTTTAATGTCAATTCTTGTACTATTTTAACTAACTGAAGATGATTTGGGATATCTGCTGATTCTTCTAATTCAATTTGCATTTGTGTTTTTGTTTTATGTTTAAACTCACATAATATTTTATGTTTATCTAATGACGATTTACGTGCATATTCTTTGTTACAAATAGTACAACAAATTTTATTGTTGTTAGTTATATTATTAATTAAATCATATTTTTGGCCTTTTAAATTCATATATACTTTTTATATACATTTATCTAGTAATTATATACTTTTTCAATTCTTTTTTAAATTAAATAAGTATTTGATATTTATATTTATATACATAATGCAAAAAAAATAAATATAATAATTATATAAATATGGAATCATCTTTATTAAATATTACTAACAAATCAAACATTAATGATTTTTATTCCTGTAGAAATTGTTTTAATCGATTAAATTCTAATGACCCAGCATCCCAGTACCAAAAACAAAAAATAATTCAAAATACAGTTCGTGTACCCAGTTCATTATATACAATGAATTTAGAAGGTTTAGCTGGTTACAAACAACCTTTAACAACAGGTCAATATGTGTCTCAATCTGGTGCAGTATATTATGTTCCTCCAAATACGTATTGGAATCAACAAAGCGACCGTCCCGTACCTTCGCAACAAGTTGCTAAAACTGCATCTGGTGCGACTTATCATAGTTCAAGTACCAAACATAGTATTACACGTTTAAGACCGGGAGCAATGTCTCCGGGTGGAAACGGAGTTGATATTAAGCATAATTCATATGATAGATATTTAAATAAATTAAAAGGTAAGGGTCCATTAAAACGTGGTACAATACCCGCTACATTTGGACTACCTATTCCTTTTACAAATGTGGCACCAGTTTATGGTGGTAAAACAATGAAAACAAATATTGTGAGTGGTTGTAATTGTTCAACAAATGGAATAACAGAATCCACAATTTGGCAACAACCACAGTCGTCAATACAATCACAAATATTTGGTGTTACGTATCACTTTAGTGTAGGAGATTATGTTTGGGCGCAAAAAAATGGTAATAATGGTACATATTATAAAGCACAAATTATTGAAATTAATGGACTAAATTATTTAATCCAATTTTCCGATGATAGTACAATGATAGTTACAAGTCCAAATAATTTGTTAGTTTATTTCAATTGTCAATGTGCAAATGAAGCACCCTTAATTGACCAAATTTTAGATGGACAATATACAGCAGATGCGTTTGAATCAAGTAATTTATGCGTTTTAACAAATGCGGCAGTTAATGCGCCATATTTGTAAAATCAATATTTTTATTATATTTAGCAAAAAAATATATAAATTTATATATAATAATGAATCGTTTTCTAATGACTT
>Ga0194133_10001141_pt1 | contig 49335 bp, 34 predicted proteins | sample TA2KigOf40mmetaG_FD_155448 | JGI IMG/M metagenome (GOLD analysis project Ga0194133, IMG submission 155448) | Freshwater microbial communities from Lake Tanganyika, Tanzania - TA2015055 Kigoma Offshore 40m | ecosystem: Environmental > Aquatic > Freshwater > Lake | place: Tanzania: Lake...
ACATGAGAGATAAAGATTTAGAAGTGCATGAGGGTGATTTTTTTCAATATGGGGATTATTTCTTTGAGACTACCACTATCGTTGTGGAAAAAGTGATGTTTGGTCAAACTGAAAGAATTGCAGGATACAAGATGCAAGGCAAACAAGCCCGTATTAATCTTATTCGTAAAAACTTTTTTGGACCAACTAGCGAAATGTATACTGACGCTACTTCTGTTCAAAAAGAATTTGAACAACAACGTGGGGCTGCAAAAACTTCAACAGGATTGGAAACTGGTGATATTAGACAACTACAAAAAGATGGAATACTTGACGCACCAATTACAGGACCTAAACAAGTTAAGCCACAAGCTAGCAAAATTAATTCAAACACAATTAAATCATCATTTTATGGAGACGACGAATGACAACACGATTTACCCGAGATAATATTGATTTTAATGCAGTTGCAACAGGTTATGAAGGTGTTAATTTTACAGGTTTGCAAGTTCCCTCATGTGGTATTGAAGACTTAGATAAAGCTGTCTTCAGTTTATTTAATGATGAAATACCTTTATTTTATGAATTAGAAGGTGAAAGAAAAAGAATACCTGTGATTTTTGCCACGGGTGAACGTTTTGCGATTTTACGTAAAAAGAAACCTTTACGGGATCGCAGCGGGGCTTTAATTTTACCTTTAATTTCAATTTCAAGAAGTGGTATTGAACAAAGTCCCCCAAAAGGTGTTGCTGATAATGCCATGTTACCGCATGTTATTAAAAGACGTCTTTCTGGAAATGATTTACATGAGCAACAATTACAAAACAAAGAGAATTTGGAAAATGTTAAAAACACCTTAGCACAAGAAGAAGGTTTAACAAAAGTAGATTCAACCAAGAAAAATTTAAGTTTAATTCCTATAGTTTCATCACAAAATATTTATGAAATTATTGAAATGCCACCCATTAACTACATCGGTGCAACATATGAAATTGCAATTTGGACAAATTTTCAGCAAGAAGCCAATCGAATTTTTGAAACAATTATTAAATCATATACAATTAATGTTAGTAATCAATTTCGGCTTGATTCACCTGATAAGCCTTATTGGTTTTCAGGTTTTATTAATAGTCAAATCAACACCGATACATCATTTACAGACATGACTGAGAATGAAAGATATGTAAAAATGACATTAACCATGACTGCCAACGGTTATGTTATTTTACCAAATATGATGGGTGGTAAAACAGCCCTAAGATCATTTATCTCAGCCCCCAATATTTCATTTGACGTGACACAAGATCAATCAGCTGTTTTGCCATTGCATGGTGTAGGTGGACCTATTGATAATACATTTGATTCACATATTTTTGATGATTTGCAAGCTGAAGATGATCCTTTTCCTTCTTTAAATGTAGGTGTAAATTCATTAAATAATCAAATTAACTTATTAACAAATCGACCGGGTTATATTGCGCAAAATGACACAAGGGATCCTAACAATACAGACGCGACACGTCAAGGTATATATAATGTTAGTCGAATAAAGGGCGAAACTGCATATAGAGGAACAGCAGCACAAAACATCCTATTAAATATCAACAATAAGAAAACAGTCACAATAAATATTTAAAATCCAAATAAATCTGATTCCTCACGTAATAATTATCATTATAAATTAACATCGTTCTTAGGAATAAAAAAAGAAAAAGGAGAAAAATAATGAGTGAGCAAGTATTTAAATCACCAGGGTTTTTTGAAAGAGAAATAGAAATTCAATCAAAACCACCCAAAAAAGAGCCCAATTCGTCTCCAGTCGGTATTATCGGTTCAGCAGAAAAAGGTCCAGCTTTTGTACCCATAACTTTAAACTCAATTAACGACTACACCCAAATTTTCGGCAACATTCACCGTGACAAAATCGCAGGTCACGCTGTCGCAGAATTTTTTAACTCAAAAACAGCCCAAGGCGAAGGCTCAATTCAATTCATCAGAACACTAGGCGCCGAAGATGATACTGCAGGCTTTAAATTAACTGAAAGTTCTTCAAAAGGTGGCGTTCAATTTTTATGTGCTGATCATAATCAATCAACTGACGATAAATTTATTAACGGTATGTTTGCATTCAATTTAGATATTCCTAGTACAGGAAATATTAAATTGGTGCGTGCTGTTTTCTTTTTACATAAAAACTGTGCATTAAGTATCACATCAGGCGATAATGCTACAGCTGCTGGTGAGTTTACAATTAATCTTACAACAACTGATATATCAATTTCACAACGAAGTGTAACTGCATCATTAGATCCTGCTGCTAATAATTATATTGCAAAAGTGATGAATACAGATCCTTATTCTTTTGAAGAATATGGTTATTTACTATATTTACATTTCCCAATTGATATTGATTTATTAAATAATATAAAAGCTGGAGGATTACCTATTTCAATTGTTAGACCGTTGGGTGCAGATAATAAATTGGCGTATGGTGATTTTCAGACATCTTTTAAAACACCTAGAACTTCAAAGTTTATTAGTCAACCTTTTGGTTCAAAAGAATATGATTTGTTTCATTTTGAAGCAATTGATGATGGTTCATATGCTGCGGGTAAATATAAAATTAGTATTAGCAATTTGAGAGCATCAACTGATGTTAATTATAAATTTGGGACATTTAATGTTGAATTACGTGATTTAAATGATACAGATGAAGATGCAAACGTTTTAGAATCATATGCAAATTGTTCTTTAGATCCATCATCCCCCAATTATATTGGTAAATTAATCGGCGATCATAAAACATATTATAATTTTAAAGCTGTGTCTGATGAAAGAAGACTGTATACTGACGGTGAAAACCCTAATCAATCATCTCGCATTCGTATTGTAATGTCAGATGATGTTAAAAACGGCGAAATCCCTGAAGAATCATTGCCTTTCGGCTTTAGAGGTTTACCTTCACTTAAAACAAAAACAGATTTATTAACAAAAGACAATTCAAATGCATTCAATGATTATATTATTCCTCCTTTACCTTATCGTTTCAAGTTAACAACTGGCGAATTGATTAAAGGTGAAGAACATAAAGTGTATATCGGTAAAAAAACATCATCACAAATTGTTTCAACAAGTTTATATTGGGGTTTAATGAACTTTAATATCGACAAGAAAGAAACAGCAAATAATCGAGCAACATCAGGTGAGAAGATTAATAAAATTGTAGAAAATTATACAAAATTGATGGCTGTTAATTCTGATGTTTTAAATGCTGTTGATTCAAAAGAAGCTGATGATTTTAATAATCATAAGTTTAGTTTAGCTCGTGTTGCTTTTCCTGTTTCATATACAACAACAGCTGTTGAAAATTTGAACAATTCAGTAATAAAAGCTTTTGAAGAAGTTGTATATATTAGAAATGCAGATTATTTTAAAGCTAATTATGAAATTAATCAAACAAATCTAGGAAGCAAACAAAATAGAATTACATTAGCGACAGTGTTATCAGAGAATAAAGAAAAGTTTAATAAGTATTCAGTTATGGCCAAGTTTACAGCCCCGATGTTTGGTGGGTTTGATGGTTTAAATATTTTTGATAAAGATAGTATGAACATGAATGATCGATCATCGAGTACTGAAGATTTTACAGAAGACGGTGGTGTTGCGGGTAAGGCTGGTGAATCAGGTTATTTAAGTGGTTTGAGTGATACGAGTGTTTCGCCATATATGCAGGGGACAAATGAGACCAATAATATTATTTCATCTTATTTAACAGCGACAGATATTATGCTTGAGCCTGCGACTGCCAATGTGCATGTTGTGGTGGTGCCTGGTATTCGTGATCGTATAATTACAAGTTATGTTGCTTCTAAGGTTGAAACATATGGTAAGGCGATTTATTTGATGGATATTCCTAGTTATGACAGGAATGGTATTAGATTATATGATGATGTATCTGATGCAGGTAAAAAGCCTGATGTTTCAATGACAATTTCCAAGTTATCATCTCGTAATTTTGATAATAGTTATGTTGCGACATATTTCCCAGATGTCTTATTTGATGATGTGTCTGATCCTGTGGCAGGTGTTGCAAAACGTGTTATAAAGTGTCCTTCTTCAATTGTTGCATTGGGTGCTTTAGCTAAAAGCGAGGGAACACGTGCAATTCAACCATGGTTTGCCCCAGCGGGTTTTGCTAATGGTGCAAATCAACGTGTTAAAGGTGTTACAGTTCGTTTAAGGGCTGATGATCGTGATGATTTATATGAAGCTCGTATTAATCCTATTGCAACATTCCCATCAAATCAATATGTGATTTTTGGTCAAAAGACATTACAAGTAGCAAATACAGCTTTAACACGTGTTAATGTTAGACGTTTAATGATTGCAATTAAACGCGGCGTGGAAAGATCAGCGCAAGCTTTATTATTTCAACAAAATACAGCAGCAACTCGTGACAGTTTCGTCGCATTTGTTAATGCATTTTTATCAAATATTCAAACCAACAGCGGCATTGAAAATTATCGAGTAATCGTGACACCTGATCCTGAAGACGGTAATGTTTTAAACGGCAGAATTATTATTGTTCCAACTCGAGTTGTTGAATTCATTGCAATGGACTTTATTGTAACAAACAGCGGCGTATCATTTACTTAATAATTTCATAATTTTTATAAAATCTTCTGTTACTTAAATAATTAAAATTAAATAAATAAAACAGGAGAATTAATTATGGCCGAACGAGGTTCAGCTAAAGTTTCCATTAGGGAAATTGATAATTCAGCGTTCACACCAGTTAATCGAGTGCTAACTGGGACACCAGCCGGTGTAGTGGGACGTGCCAAGCGTGGTCCTGCATTCGTACCAACAGTTTTTGCAGACATTCAAGAATTTCAAGACATTTTCGGCTCTTTCAGCGATAAAGGTCTTGATTCAAACTCTAACTTATTTGGACCTCTAGCCGTCAACGAATGGATGAGCGGTAATCCTGGGCAAGGCGCTTTTGTTAAAATTTTAGGCACGGGCACAGCCCCCAATTTCACAGACGCAGGCTTCACGGTCGGTACAAAAAAGTTAGGTGATTCAGGTCTTCCCGCCGAAAATCTTTATGCAAATACATCAGCAGTTCTAGGCAAAACCTTTATGCTAGGTCACTTTGCAAAAAACAATACCGATTCAAAATATTTGTCAGAATCAGGTATTCCATCAATTAAGTTACGAGAAGTGACAACAATTACAGTTAATGATACAACAGGTATTACGCTAAATAAAAACTTGGAAATAACCGCATCAGGTTCAACAACTGCTCACACTTTTACATTTGATAGTACAGCAACGGCTACAACTGCCACTGTAATTAAATATGATGTCGATGACGAAACAGTAACAGCAACACAAATTAAAAATGCAATTAATTTAGCTTTTCCAAATAAAATTATTGCAACTTCAAGCGGAGCAGTTGTTACACTTTCACAGTTTGTAGATTCTTTAGCAGATGATATTGATGTTACAACAACAGCAACTGGTCTGACAATTGTCAAAAATGTTAATGACGCAAATACAAAAAAGTTATATAGTTTATTACGTGGTGTTTTAATGACACCTCATAGCGTAAAAGCAACATTAGCAAACAGCGTAGCAGTACCAACGGGCGAAAATAATGCAACTATTGATGTAGGCGCGAATATTGGTGATATTTCAACAACGAATCTGGATTTTACTTTATATTTGGTTGGGCATAAAGCAGACAATAGAGTTATTACATGTTCATTTGATCCAAGTAAATCAAATTATTTTGCAAAAGTTTTAAATACAGACCCTCATAAAATTGAAGAATATGGTCATTATTTACATTCTTATTATGATATTGATGTAAAGAATATTGCATTACCTACAAATGATGACGGTTTAAAAAAAGCAGATGGTTTAGACGTTACAATTGCCCAATGTGGTGCTTTTTGTGTAAGTGTTGACATTGCTGGTGCAAGTAATTTTGAGGAGTTTAATAAGCGTTTTCAGACTGCTGTTTCTCCTTGGGTTGTTAGTCAAGATTTTGGTTTGATTGCTGATGGGTCTAATAATAATAATATTGGTAATGGTATTGTGAAGTTATTTAGATTGCATGCTTTGGATGATGGTGAGATTGGAAATAATCAGATTAAAGTAAATGTTTCAAATTTAATACCTGGTGAGTTTGGTGCATTTGGTACATTTGATTTAAGTGTGCAAAGATTGGATTCTAATCCTTTAAAAAATGATATATTGGTTAGTTGGAAGCGTTTAAGTTTGGATAGTACATCTCCTAATTATATTGCTCGAGTGATAGGTGACAAGAGAGTATATTGGGATTTTGATGCTTCAAAGCCTGGTTTGCAAGAAGAGGGTTCATATCCTGTTAAGAATAGATATGTTAGAGTTGAAGTATCACCAGTTGTAACAAATCGTGATATTGATGCTTCAACCATGCCTAGCGGTTTTGCAGGATTAAAAAGTTTGAAGTTAGCGAATAGATTTGCTGCGAAATCTGGTGTCTTTTTGTATAATTATTTGTCTGGTTTGATACAACCTCCTGTGCCTATGATTAGGTCAATTGGTAAAATAGTACTTGATGATATTAGTCGAAAAGAAGCTAAGATTTTACCCTGGGGTGTAAAATTTGCAGTTAAAGAAAATGTTGATATTGGTTCTACTGGGTATAAAGAGTATATTGAACAAACTTATAATCGATCTTTACAGTCATATTCCAAATTTTTTAATGAAAATATTTGGGATGCTGTTGTAAATGAAAATACGGGTGATTTTGATTATGCTAATGATCCTAATTTTTTCCATTTTGAGAAGATTCGAATTACGCATAAGGGTGGTACTGAAAAGAAGATAAATAATAAGTTGTGGGGTGATGCGATCTTTTTAAGAAATTCAGATGCTTCTAGTGATACACCACCAACAGCAGATGCTTCAAACCGTCGATTTTTTAGAGTTTCAAAAGATTTAAGTACTGTGAATAGTAGATATTTGTCATTTTCGTTCTTTTTGCAGGGTGGGTTTGATGGTTTGGACATTTTTGATGAAGACAAGCATTTGTTGAAGGATTCTGCGTGTTGGAGAGAAGGACAGACAGTTGTGAAGATAGGGCCTGTGATAAGTGCGTATCAGAATGGAATTGATGTGTATACTGATAAGGCTGCGGCAGAGATTCAGTTGTTGATTGTGCCTGGGATACGTGAGAAAATTGTGACAAATTATGGCATTCAGAGTGCTGAGAGACGTTTTGATACAATGTATTTGATGGATATTGAGCAGTTGAATGAAGAAGCGGCTGTGATTATTAATGGTGTTGATAAGGTGTCTGTGGGGCAGTCTATTGATAATTTTAGTGGTCGTTCTTTGGATACGTCATTTGCGGCTTGTTTTTTCCCAGATGTGATGTTGAATAAGCCAAATGGTGGATCGATTAAGGTGCCGCCTAGTGTTGCTGTGTTGGGTGTGATGAGTCGTGCTGATGGTGGTGGTACAGCTCCTTGGTATGCGCCTGCGGGTATTAGTCGTGGGTTGGTGAATGCTAGTGGTCCTGAGTTTGCTATTAATCAGGAGCAGTTGGATGAGTTGTATAATAATGATATTAATCCTTTGTATATTCCGTCGGGTCGAAATCAGTTGTATGTTTTTGGGCAGAAGACTTTGTTGAAGAATCCGTCGGCATTGGATAGGATAAATGTTAGAAGATTATTGATTTATGTTAGAAGACAGGTTAAGGCGATTGCGAATACATTTTTATTTCAGTCTAATCGAGCTGATACTTTGAGTGCATTTTCAAAAGCTGTTGAGCCTATTTTAGCTAATATTCAGGCTCAGCAAGGTATTGAGAGATATAAAGTGCAGATTGATACAACAACAACAACTCAGACTGATGTTGAGAATAATACCATTCGTGGTAAAATATATTTGCAGCCTACAAAGTCAATTGAGTTTATTTCTCTTGACTTTGAAGTAAGAAATTCAATTGATTAACCTAGTTAATCTATATATAGAAAAAACATTAGGAGAAAAATAAAAAATGGCGATTGAAACATTAAGCGTCGCGGAGATGATCCCAAATAAATTTGAACCCAAAAGACAGAATCGTTGGGTTTTTGCAATTGAAGGTATTGATTCATTTTTAATGAAGACTGCCAAAAGACCAAGTATTACAATTGCATCAAAAACTTTACCATTTATTAATTCTGAACGTCATATTGCTGGTAAATTGACATTTGGTGATATGAATATTGATTTATATGATCCAATTGCACCATCAGGCGCTCAACAAGTAATGGAATGGATTAGAACACATTATGAATCAGTGTCTGGTCGTGCTGGTTATGCTGATTTTTATAAGCGTGATTGTCAAATTAAGATGTTAGATCCAGTAGGAACAGTAATTGAGTTGTGGGATATTAAAGGTTGTCAATTAACTAGTGCAGATTTTGGTGGTTTGGACTACGGTAATGATGGCGAACCTACATCAATTAGTTTAGGTATAAAATTTGACAACTGCGTCTTACAATATTAATTTTAATTTGAGATTCACTATAATTAAATAATAAAATTATGGTGAAAAATATGGCAGAAATAAATTCACAAACTATTAGTGTTGGTAATCCGATTTTGAATCGGGAATTTTTTATAAAAAATAATTCAAATATTGGCAAACAAGCAACCGCTATCTTAGGTAATGCCGTATTGGGGCAACCTTTTGTGCCTGATTTTTCATCTAATTTTAATAGCACTGTCAATTTACAAAATGAATATTTTAACGCGTTCAGTACAAAAAACGGAAGTTACATAGAAAACGCATTACAATTTGATCGAAATATAATTCCTTATTTGTCAGCCTATTCAGTTTTAAGCAACGGAGGCCAATTAAATTTTACAAGATTAGCAGGTTTAGATTTAGCGCAAAAAGATCCTGGAAATCCTAATTACGCAGGTCTTAAACCCGGTTTTTTAATAGATCCTACACAAAAAATTTATGCATGTTATCTTGAATTACAAAGAGCTCCAGCTAGAGTGAATCAATTTAATTATAATCTTTTGTCTACAAATAATGTAGAAAGAGTTTTAGTTGGTTATATTTTAACAGCCAAAAATGTAACTTTGAGTGTGTCTTTAGGTGAAACGATAAATGATGAAAAAATATTTAAGTTAATAATAACTGGCGCAACAAATCTTTCAACTGAAACGAATACATTTTCTCAATTTACTGTACAAGAAAATATTAAAAGTGCTGCATATGATAATGTCATTTTTTCTTTTAATAAAAGAAATCATGATAATTTTTTTTGGAAAAATGTTTTAAATTTAAATGAACTACGTTTGGATGAGTTTGGATATACATTTATTTATTACAAAGATGTGATGAATGATATTTTGGATTCATACACTATAAATGATTGCAAATTGGTTAATATTTCAAACGTTCCAAATATAAAAAATTTTCAGCAAGAATTTAAATATGCAAATACTCCGTGGATTGTAAGTCAAGGTTTTTATTCTTTAAACGAGTTATCAGACAGACGTGATCTTAGACATCGTGTTAAAAAATTATTTAGAATACATGCAATAAATCCAGGAAAATATTCAAATCAGTTAGGTATTAAAATTACACCCAGAACATTAAATAATCATCTTGAATATGCATCGTTTGATTTACATTTAATTAATACAAGAACTGATACAACTATTTTTGAATTTAATAATTTGGATTTAAATCAAGATAGCGTCAATTTTATTGGTCGTGTTATTGGTACACAATTTACTTATTTTGATTTAGCTACACGACGAATTGTAACGCAAGGTGAATATTTGCAACAAAATCCCTGGATTCGAGTTGAATTGTCAAATGAAGTATTATCAGGAAATTTAAAATTAAATACAATACCTGCGGGCTTTTTAGGATATAATCGATTAAACGACATTACTGATGGATCGAATACTGTAAAAAGTAATTATTTAAATTATGTTGCTTGCACTCAAATGGATCTAGATTCAGATACTTTATTTGAAAAACATACATGGGGTAAAAATTTTAAAAATATTGAAGTTATTCGAATTAATCGAGACAATCGAAAAAAGAAATTTAATGCAGCTTTTAAAAAGAAAATAGATAATCAAAACTTTTCTGAAACAATTGTTCAGTCAATAGATTATTATAATCGAATTCATTATTCTTATTACAATCAAGATTTGGTGCAAGATAGAGCAACATATAATGAAGAATATTTAAATCAATATTTCTTTGAAAGTAACAGTAGCAATATTTTAACACACCAGTATGATGATATGTTTCATTTAGAAAAAATATATTTATTAAATGAAAAAAAAGAGAATAATTATTTGCAAAGATGGGATCTTGCCAAATACCAACATGACGGAAATAGTATAAAAAATCTAATTTTTCCGGCATCTATTGTTAAAAATTCTTTATTCCCGATTCAAGCATCTGTTGATACGATTAAAGAAATTTTTTATTATTTCACGATTAATCAAAAAAGTATAACTAAATCATTTGATGAAAATTATAATAGTGAATATGCCCGAGTTGATTCAATTGAAGAAGTTAATTTTTTTGATGATCAAACAAGTGTATTAAGTTTTTCATTAAATTTAACAGGGGGTTTTGATGGTTTAAATATGTTTGATGAAAATGAATTTGCAATAACAGATATTGGTTTAAATAATAGTAAATATTTACGAGAGTTGTATAAAATAGGATTGGATATTATTAATCAAGAGACGAATGGACAAAATGAAATAATTTATTTACCTGAAATATATCAACCTGAAATTGTTGAATATGCAACACAACTTATTTCGCAAAATGGTTATTCAATGCTTCTATTGGATAAACCGCTGATGAATAACGCAGATGAAATTATCTATTGTAAAAATTTATTATCATTACCTGATTCTTCACCAGAATCTGATTTTTCTGGTTATTTAAAGTGGGCATTTAAAAAATATGTGTATAAATATTCAACAGCAAATATCAACGTAGAAGAACAAGATAAAATTAATATAGTAAATACATTACAAAGTGCCAAGTATAATCAGACGTTGTCGCAGGTATCATCCTATATGAATTATTGTTTGTGCGAAATTAATAATACGGTAGATACAACTTTAATTAATGATGGAATTACTCGAAATATTGTTTTACCTGCGGGTGTTATGGCTGTTAGTATTTTAAGTAATTACAGCAACAATATAAATAATATGCGTAATCCTATTTCAAACGTTTTTGTTACCAATATTGGTAGCATAATGTTAAAAAATGTTTATTGCAATTTAATTAATTATGATAATCCAGCAATGCAGTCAAATATACAATTAATTAATTTATTACAAAATAATTTCTTTTACATTGATTTAAAAAATAGATTAAATACATATACTTTCTTTTCAAATAAAACGCATGCATTTACTAGTAATAATCCACCTGTATTGTCTCGTTTAAATATACGAAACATCTTATGCAATTTAAAAAGAACTATTAAATTAGCGAGTTTACTTTTATTATTTGAACAAATTAAATCACAAAAAGAAGTTTTAAAAAGATTAAATTTATTATATACATCAATTTTAATTTCTTTTCAAAATAGGGGTGAAATAGCTGAATTTAAAATCAAGTTGGATGAGGAATCAACAACAACTGAGGATTTACTTAATAATTTATTGCGTGGTGCAATTTTTGTTAAGTTTCGAGGCCAGTCCAATATTGAAATTGTAAAATTTGAAATATAAAATTTTATAAGTGTGATATTTTATATAAAATAATCAAATATTAAAATAAAACGGAATTTAAATGTCAAGAAAAAATCCATTAAATAATGAAATGATTTCACAAAATGATCAACAAGTTGATATTCAACAAATGTCTCAAACAGCAGCAATGTCACAAGGCAAATTTCAAGTTCAAAATGTCGTAAAAGATATTTTTGGAATTGAAGTTCCTGTTGAATCTGTTCCACTTCCTTCAAGAGGTGTTATTTATTCACCTGATTCACCTTTGTACGGTCAAGAAAGAATTTCAATTAGGGCAATGACAGCTCGTGATGAAGATATTTTAATGAGTCGAGCATATATTAAAAATGGAACAGTTATTACTGAATTACTTAAATCATGTTTAATCAATAAAAATATCGATCCTGATGAAATGATCGCGGGGGATCGTACAGCTATCATGATCGCCTTACGTATTACTGGTTATGGCGCTGAATATAATGTTGAGTGTAGTTGTCCAAAATGCAATAAAACTTCTGAACAAACTTTTAATTTAGGTGATTTAGGCATTAAAAGATTACAAATTGAACCAATGGCTGATGGTTCTAATTTATTTGAAATTCAGTTACCTATTTGTAAAAAAGTTGTAAAAGTTAAGTTCGCGAACGGTTATGACGAAAAAGAATTATCAACAATTCAAGAACGAAAAAAGAAAATGGGCATTCAACAAGATACATTGGTAACAGATAAATTACAAACATCAATTGTTTCAGTGCAAGGTATCACTGACAAGACCAAAATAGGAATGTTTATTAAAGATATGCCAGCACGCGACAGTTTGGCATTAAGAAAGTTTCTTGAAGATAATGAACCTAGTGTAAACATGGATGTGACAATGAAATGTAAACATTGTTTTGAAGAAAGCGAGGTTAAATTGCCTATTGAGGCCTCATTTTTTTGGCCTGACAGATGATTATAGAACTGTTGTATGGGATGAAATCTTTCATTTAATATATTATATGGGATTCACATACTCAGACGCCTATACAATACCCGTACAACAACGTCGTTGGTTTTTTCAAAGATTTGTAAAAGAAATCACAAAATCAAATGAAAATAATTCACCACCACCAACTAGGGCAATGCATACCCAAACACCTGAAACACGACTTTTTCAAAACAATTCAACACATCGATCAATCTCACCAAATCGTTTAAATCGACCTGTTTAAATACTACAATTATGATATTTAATTTAATAAACAAAAGGATTATTCTCATGTCACTATCTTCAAAACAAGATTTACTTATTCATAAAGCCGCTTCTAAATACATTTTAGGCGAAAATATCAATATTGACATCAAAGGTAAAAAAGAACAACTCGTCTGCTTAAATCAACTACTCGATGTCTCAAAAAACCTATACGAATCTTTAAATGATAATACCACATCATTAAAAGAAATTATGTCAATAGTTGAAAACAAAAAACAATTGTCTGATCGATTTGAAAAAATCACAGGTATCAAGTGGAAACTATAAAATAACAACAAATCTTAAAAGAAAGGAGATATCAAATGGCAGATGATCCATTTAAAAAATTATCGGAAAATCTTAAGGACTCTGATTCAAACGTTGCTAAAGCGATTGTTGATAAATACGAAAAGTTAAATAAACAAATCGAAAAAGAATTTATCGATAAATTAAATGCAGCTGAAAGCAAAGGGAATGTCGGCGACAAATTGAAAGATTTTAGCGATGGCATTAATGACATGTTAAGTGATAATATTGACGACCAAGTAAATAACATTAAAAACGAGTTATTAAAATCAGCAGGCGGTCAAAAATTAAAAGCCCTTAATAACAAAATGTATAATAGCTTTGAAAAACAATTAAATGATCTAAGCGCAGGTCAAATCAATGCTTATACTACTCAATTGACAGATATCAAAAAAGAAATTGATGCATTACAAAAAGATCCAGGGAAAACAAACGTCCAGAAAGAAAAAGAATTAGGTGATTTAAATACAAAATTAAGGAAAGTGCATAGTGAATTTAAATCAAATACTTATAATACATTAAATACGTCTCTTGAAAGATTTTCAAAGATGTCCGTTTCTGCAACAAAGTTAATAAACGAAAAGAGCTCATTAATTGATCCTAACAAAACAGATGAATTAACGATGACATTATCTTTGTTAAGTGATGAATTTAAAAAAACTGCAAAAACAAATCTAGTTCAGGCATATGGGGGTATTGTCGCTGGGGCTTCATTGCATTTAAAAAGTATTTTAGGTTTAGGTAAAGATGATAGTATATTTTCGTCAAAAGCTGTATTAGGTTTAGTATCAGGCGGTTTAACACCGTTATTAAGTACATTTAAAAATTTACCGACATTAATTAATAGTTTTGTTACACAACTTGACGCGTTTACAACAGCAATTGTCGGTGTTACGCAGGCTTTAATTGCGGCGCCAATGGAATTAATTAGATTTTCAGCTGATATGGGTAATAAATTACGTAATACAAATATCAAAATTAATAATATGTTGGAAGAATTGCAAACTTCATATGATATTACGTCTAATGTGGGTGTGTTATTTCAAAATATGCATGGGACTTTAAAGGAGAGAAGACGTCAATTTATGATCGATGCATCGTCTGATGATCCTGAAAAAGGTCAGTTGGCCAAATTATTTGGCGCCACAGGTGATGATTTATATGAAAAGATTATGAAAGAATCTGACACAATTATCCAAGCGATGGGTGTACATGGTGCTAGAATGTCAAAAATCGTGATTGAAAATGCAACATCATCAGACGCAAAAATTTCTAATTATTTCTTCAAAGCAAAAAAGTTAATGAATTTAGCTGAAGATGATATTGAATATTTTACAAATGTTGCAATTGCGACAGGACAATCATTTCCAGCTGTTTTTACTGATTTAGTGACAGCTACAAAAAATGCTGCTAACAAATTTGGCATTGATTTTAAAATGATGTCCAAAGACGTTTTAAGTTTACGTAAAGATATTACAAATTTTGCGCATAAATCCTCAGAAGATTTGGCCAATGTTGTAGGTAAATTAACACAATTAGGTGTTAGTACACAATCAGCCATGGCTGTTTTTAAGAAATTTCAAACATTTGAAGATGCTGCTACAACTGCAGCACAATTAAGTCAATCTTTCGGTATGATGATTGATTCAATGTCATTATTAAAAGCCCAAGATCCATCTGAAATTATTGAAATGTATAAACAAGCGTTTGAAGCAACAGGTAAATCTTTTAATGAAATGGATCGTTTCAGCAGGGATTTATTAATTCAACAAACAGGTTTAGATGAAAAAGCTGCGCAAGCGTTATTTAGTGCAGAAAATGCAGGTAAATCATACGAAGAGGTGATGGACGATATTAAAGATCAAGACCCAACTGAACGTCAAATACAAGTTATGGAAGATATGCGCGGTGCAATTGTTGAATTACAACAATCTTTATCAAATACTTTTACCAGCGTTTTTGATGCAATTGAAAAAGGTATTGGTGAAAATCTTGCTGCAAATCCTGATTCTTCTTTAAATAAAGCTTTTAGAGGTATGAGTACAGCATTGGAAGGTGTTTATCAAACATTTTTAAACATGGATCTATCTGCATTAGAACCTGTCTTTAGTCGTATCGCAGGTTTTATTGATGAGATCTCAAAGTATTTATCATCTCCTGGCTTCATTAATGGTATTACAACAATGGCAAATTCTATTATGAATATGGCTGATGCTTTATTAAAGGGCGATAGTGATGCATTTAGTAAAAGATTTAAAGAATTTATTAAGCCCGCGCAAGAGATATTTTTTACTTTTTTAGGTTTCGGTAAAGAAATTTTTACACAGGTTTTAGGTATTTTTATTGAAGGTTTACCTATGATATTAGATGTTGTAAATACAACATTACAAAGTATTCTAGATTTCATTGATGGTAAAGCTGGTGGTTCTACTTCATTAATTGAAAAGCTAGCCACATTTTTAGGTTTTGATCAAGGCGCAGCAAATGGGAAATTTCAAAACTTTATGAGAAATATTGAAATTTCTATTGAGAAAATATTTGGAACAAGTGGCACTGGACCTGGATCTAAAGATAGTGGCATTGTGGGTAAATTAGGTAAAATTTTAAAAAAGTTAACAAAGTTTTTGCAAGATGATTTAACTGCTGCTTTTAATGACTTTTTAGCAAACCCTGAAATCAAAAAGAGAATTGCAGCTTTTGGTGTTAGTATTGCAGGGAATGTAGCATCTGGTGTCGCAAATTCTTTGAAGTTTTGGAAAGATGATGATGAACCGACAAGCGAGATTAAAGATGGCGTGGTAACGCAAAATGGTAGTGTTGTAAAAATTGATAATAAAGACAATATTTTGGCCATGAAAGAAGGTGGACCTATTTCTAAGTTATTAAATAATTCAATGGGTGGGCAGTTAACTGCTCGAGATGTATATGAAGCTTCAAGACAAGGTATGATTGATGCTTTAACAGCTGTTAAAACAGATCGTCCAATTGTGATTGAAATGAATGGAAAAATATTAGGTGAAGTTTTGGTTGAAAATGGAATTACTGCGGCAATGGCAAAGCCGAACTTAACGAGACAATATCCCACTTTAAATAGTGATGCTTTACAATATCCAGATTCTCAAGTTCCTTTAAATAGATTTAGAACGTAATTTTAATAAGAATAATTAAAATAATATAATACTTCATAAAGATATTAGAAAGAAACAAAATGTTTGAAATTGATTATTTAAAATTATTCACTGATCAGAAAATATATGATGCGCTATTTGCAGCTTTTAAAAAAAATACTTCGTTATCTGATGTTGAGATTGAAGAACATTTAAAGAAAAGTATTAATAAGCATGGTGATAATATGAATATATTTCTTAAGGAGCATATAAATACATATCAAAAAATGAAAAATGATAATTTGACAAATAAAGAAATTGATAGAAAATTAGATGAAATGGTAAATAATATAAAAAGTAAATCTAAAAGTTTTAATAAGGAATAATCATGTCAACTTACGTTTTATCAACAGATGGTAAAGTTTTAAATAATAGCAGTGAAGAAATCAAAGTTGAAAGATTATTAGATGATGTATTATTAGCAGCACATAAAGATTTAATAAATAACTTTATACCAAGTATCGTAAGTGACAAAGTATCTAATTTAACGTTTTCAGATTCAACATTATATGATAATAATATCACCAGCGTATCAAATCAGTTTAAATATGAAACATATAAAGGCACAGTGATTGGAAAAGATGAAAAATTATATCCTACAGCCTTCGGTGAAAATATGGTTGCAACTGAAGGTGGTGCACAAAAAAAACAACTGAACTTTTATAAACCGTATAATTCTGTTTTTGATTTAAATTTAAATGAATTAAAGAATTTAGACGGTAAAAATGTTGAGGGTATTCAAATTTTTGCTGATGAAATGCAATTAAACCATCTTGGCGCACCTCAAATATATATTGAACCTGATCTTTTAGATGATAATATTTCAAACGTTTTTTTATCATATGCTGATATTTTTATCGCGTCTTTAATCCCTATTACTGCAATTAGTTTAATACAATCATTGTTACAAGCCGCGCAAGATGGGCCTAGTGATCCATTTGGAATAATGCCAAAAATGGGAAAAGACAGTGTATTACCTGATCGTTTAGGTAAATATATTACATATATTCGTTTTGACGAACGAAACAGTCCTGTTTTAGCACCCTTAGGTAATATTATTATTGACGCACTCGTCTCTTTTTTAAATATAATTGAAAAATTAACAGGCTTTCCTAAAATGAAAGTTGGAAAACACGTTTTAGGTGTTGCACAAAAATTAATCGGTAACGTTATTTCTTTTTTGTTAGGGTATGTCTTTTATTTATTACCTGGTTTTAAACTCAATTCATTTGATTTAGGTTTCAGTTGGCAACAAGCGGGAATTTTTTTAACAACATTATTACAAGATGTTTTAGGGGCTGTTACACGAGTTGATTCTTCACGACATATTTTAAACATGTTGAATCGAAAAATTATTATGAACAAATATTTTCATGAAGAAATTTTGCCTAAAGCTAAAACAACAACAGGGGCAAACGGAAATGAATATGATTATCTTGGTAAAAGCTTAATTAAATTTTCACAATTCTTCTATAAATTTGTGTCTGAACGTGTGGCTGCTGGCGATAAAATTTTTGGAACTTTATTAAACGATATGCAAAAAAAACGCAAATTCAGCTTTGCAGTTCAAAAAGTTAGAGAAATCCCATTGGTTTCAGCTGATGAAGGTAATCAAATCGGCCCGATACCAATTGGGTCATCAATTTTAACAGGTTCAAACTCAACTAATGACGCAAGTCAAAAACAACTTAATAATTTAGATAGGTCTATTTATTCATTAACAACTTTAATTAAATCGTCACACCCAAATGCAAATTCTTTTTTTGACTATCACAACGCTTTAATCGAACAAAATGAAAAAATGATGGGCGTGCATAAGGATTCCAATGGTAAATATGCAAAAAGATTAAATCAAGAACACGTTAAAAAACTAGAAAGAATCATCGATTCAGATTATATGCCTTTTAGTATTCAAGATTTAAGAACCAACGAATTGTTTAGATTTCACGCCTTTTTAGAAAGTTTTAGTGATACATTCAACGTAAACTGGGATGATGCAGGGGCAGGTTTTGGTCGAATGGATCCTATTAAAATATATAAAAGCACAACACGCTCAATTTCAGTCGATTTTTGGTTAATATCCATGAACGAAGAAGATTTTCACAACATGTGGTGGATGTTAAATAGAATTATCGCCTTAATTTATCCACAATGGTCAAAACCAGTTCCAGGCAATATCAACAATCAATTACACGCGGGTATGGACGCAGTACCAGATAGCGACGGTTCAAACACAGGTAAAAAAGGTTTAAAGTTTTCTCAACCTTTCACACAAATTCCTACCGCTTCACCTGTAATTAGATTAAAATTAGGTGATTTATTTACATCAAATTATTCTAAAAACAATTTAGCAAAAATTTTTGGATTTGAAACTGATCCAAATATAAATTCTGACAACTTAGCTAAAAAAGAAAATATAACAATTCAAAAAATAATTGCAGCTATTCAATCATCACCTGATATTAGTACAAATGATACCAGCACTACTACATTTCGAAAAAGTGCTACATATTTTGGACATGGTATTACATCAAGAGATAAAATAAAATCTGAAATTGATTGGTTTGAAAAGGATTCTGATATCTATAATTTAATTACACAAAACAGCGACGCTGAATCAGTAAACTTAACTGCTGATAATACAACAAATGAAACAGATAATTTTGAATTATCACAACAAATTTCAAATGAAAATAATAACGCTATATATTGGGAAAGTGTCCCTGCATTTAACAATAACAATCAAGCTGATAACAGGAAAACTGGTTGGGTGCCGTCAGACATTAAAAAAGGCGATAAATTTTATAAAATGGTGTATTATATTTTTGATATCAAAGGGGATAAAAACAATAATAAATTAATTATTGCGATGTCGATTGAGATAAAAGCAACGTCTGAAGTTAAACCGCAACTTCCTGCTTTGACATTGGATCAAATAATGTTAAATTCTTATAAGGGCGTGTTGAGAAAAGTGTTTAATTATCCCGATCAGTTTGAATCAATTCGAAATATTGAGACATTTATGCAGTCAACAACGATTGATGGTAAGATAAATAATCCTGTTGTGAAAGCGTTTGAGAGTACGATGGGTGAGGGTTTGGCAGGGACGATTCAGACATTTGGTGTTAATTTTGATCAATCAATTCCTTGGGAGATTACAAAGGGTAATCGTGCCCCTATGGGTGTGAAGATTACCTTTACGATGAGTGTAATACATGATATTTTGCCAGGTTTGGATCATAATGGTTTAATGCGTGCACCTACATATCGTGTGGGAAGTGTGAATCGTAATTTATTTGGTGATTCAGTGTATAACGATAAAATCGATATATTGCCAGGCAAAAATTATGAATTTACCCTCGAGGAAAGAAATGTAAATGGTGCAACTTCTACTGCACAAGCAAATGAAGTTAAAGTTAACACACAAAATACACCTGGAGATACAGCTGCAACAACACAATCACCAACAATATAATAATCAAAAGAAAGAAAAGGGGTATGTAAATGGATAGATATAAGAATGTGGGGGTATTGAGTAATATGGATTTGATGATGTCGAATAAGTATATGACATCGGATTTAACAAGTCGAATCTATCGGGCTTGTGATAGTGGGGCAATTGGGTCGAAGATTATAACCTTTAAAAGGGGGGATCGTTTGGATTTGATATCTCAGGTTGAATATGGGAATGGGATGGATTGGTGGTTGATTGCGGCGGCGAGTGGTCTTGGGTGGTGGTTGCAAATAAATGATGATACGATTATTCGGATACCAAATCGTGATCAAATTAGGGAGATGTTTAATTTATAAATTTATTTTTATATAAAATATTTAATAATTATATAAAATCAAGTCATGATATGTGTGAATATTAAATGAGTAGTGCAAATATAAAGGTATCTAATACTAGTCGGATTTTTGATGATAATAATTTTTCAAAATTTTTGCCTGTTGTAAGTAGTGTTGAATTATTACAAAAATTATCTGGTAAAGCAGGTAGCAATTATGAAGAAAAGTCGTATCTGGGTGAAAAATTAGGTAAAATGAATCGATCGTTATTTGGCTCAAATAAAAATAATCAATATATTGAGATACAAAAAATATCTGAGTTATTACAATCTGTCGCAAAATATGGTTTATATACTAGCGAAATTTTATCTGATGTTATTTCAATTGATGGAATTGGTGATTCTGTTAAAATTTCTTATCTTGAACCCAAAGTTTTTGATGAAATTTATAAAAATGATTCAACGAATCTGAATTCATATTCATATATCAATAAAAATACGTCTAAAGTGTTAAATGATATTCATATTACAAAAGTATTTAAAGAGAAACAAACAGATATTAATTCATTGGAACTGGATCAAAATAAGGCACAAAATCTTGATAATATTCGACCGAATAAAGGGTTTTTTCATAATAAATCTGCTCCTGGTTTAAGTGTGATACAGGTTTTAAATCCTGATTTGCGAGCATGTTTTAAGCAGAGTCAGGAAATTGATGCTTTTTTTAATTTGATTAGCACTTTGGATATAACAATGGCGATGCCTTATGTGAATGTTGATTTTATTATTCCAGCATCGTATAAAAAGTTATCAGGCGATGTGGGAAATCAAGTTGCAACAAAGCCGAAAAAATATATAACGGCGTCCTTAAATAATTTATTGTTTGGCGCAGATTATGCGTCAGATCAAAACAATTTTACAAAAAATGATTTTGCCATAAATGGAAGTTATGATATCAATATTGCGAATAATCAGTTTATTAGAGGAGAGCAGGGGACGATTAAAAAGTCAGAATATGAGCGTCAGCATATGACAAATGCGATATTTATGGCACCTCAAACAATGATTAATGCTGATATTGAGCAATTTACAAATACTGAATTTGGTGATCGATCTAAAAATAGTTTAATTGATAAATTTAGACCTTTTATGTCTATTTTGGATTTATCTTTCGATGTTAGACCTCAAAAAGGTTTTTTATTTTATAAAACAGCATCGCTTAATTTAATTCTCTACGATAAAGCCAGAATGCCCGAAATCGCGCCTTTTATAAAACCTGAATTACTTAACTCCCATTCATCTGAGTTGGCTCTAGAGTATGGCTGGCAACATAATTTAGGTGATAATAATATTATTGCAAACGAAGATATTGCCAATCGAAATCCAATTGCACAATTTATTAATAGTTTAAAGGTTGTTGAGAAATATGTGATTACTAACAGCTCATATACTATTAATGAAAATGGAACTGTTAGTATTTCATTAAGTCTAGCCATGAAAGGACCTGTTGAATTACGTAACACAGCGATGCCGACAGATGATAATTTAAGCAAACTTGACGCCGAATTATTATCTTTAACAAAAATTTTATTAAATGACACCTTAAATCAAACAATTGAAGGAACATCGAAGCAATCTTTTCCTGAATATAATCAGGCTAAAAATAAAATTAGTAAAACCAATTTAGATAAAGTTACACTACAAAAATTAAAAGACGCAATTGAAAAAGAAAGAAAAGAAAACGCTGATGTTAGTGATGCTGAAAAGAAATTGATTTTAGATAATGCTTTAGAGACAATTAAAAGTGTTGAAAAGACACTTGGTGACAAGGAAGACAAAGTTGATGATTTTTTACAAAATAACTTTGATTTTTTAGAACAAAAAAATGGCAAATATGTGCATGATGCCAAATGGGATGATCCAGTTTTATGTAATGATCCTTTTATCGATAAATCATGGTGGGAAAAATATTTAGGAAAAGACTGGATTAATGATACGTCGACGGCGCATAAGTGGATTAGTTTGGGTAAAATTATTACATGCGTTTTAGGAAAAATGTTATCTAAAACAAAAAAATATAATGAAATACAATTTGTTTTTTACAACATTAATGGTAAAAGTATTAGAGCTAGTTATTTAAATATTGCATCAGTACCTGTAGAACTTGAAAAATTTAAAGATTTTTTAAAACAAATAGGTAATCGTTTGCAAAAGATGTCTGTTGAGACATTTATTTCTGCTATTTTAAATCGTTGCGTTAATCAAAAAGCTGCTGCTGTGTATGGTTTAGATAAATTTTTTACATTTAATGATGAAAATAAAACAGTTTATAATACATCTGACAAACAAAACACAGACGATGATGATAAAAAGAAAGTTCTTGATGCAGAATCAAAGAAAAACGAACAAAAACAAATAAATATGTCTGTTAAGGCTGAAATATTAAATCAATATTATGGTCAAAGTGTGGCTGCGGCTATTGAAGAACAAAGCAAAACAAATACAGAAGCGAATGTATTACAGGATGTATCAAGTTTAATTGATTTAACATTTAAGCCAGCTAATGTTGTTATGAATTTTGATTCAACATTTCACGAAGTTGATAAAGAATCATCAATTATGCGTGTTAGTTTTTATGATGAAAACGATAATCCGTATGAAGCGTTAACAGATGTGATTTCATCAATTCAGTCTCGAAATGTATCAAATGCTTTATCAACTATTAGTATTTTTCGTTCAAGACGGAAAGAACGATTAAATAAAAACAAAGAGCAATCAAATCAAAAAAACACAGATCAAGCACCTGGAAATACTACCCCTACAACACCAACTCCAAATCAGACAACAAATCAAACAAACGGCAAAACAAACGACGATGAAATGATTCCTACTGATGAGAGATTAAATGCTGACGCTATTAGTATTGTTCGCGACCTGATTGCAAAAAAAATAGTATCATTAATTATTAAACAAGATAATACAGAAATTGAAACAACTGATCCTACACATTTAACAAATGATAATCTTGTACGTATAAAAATTAATGTATCAGATGAATCTCTTTCGAAAAAATTCATAAATTTAAAACAAATGTTTAAATCGTATATGCCTTCATTGACATTAGGGCAAACAAATAGCGCTTTACTAAGTGGAAATGTTACAACGAATCAAGATGCAAAATACGCAACAGCATTATTAGTAAAGCAAAACGGGGAAATAGTTAGCGATGAGCCAAATGGCGTTGAAGTTGAGTTGTTTGATGAATTGGATTCTTCACCAATGTTTGTAATGCCTAGTCAGGCTACTGCTTCTATTATCGGTTGTCCACTTATTAATTTTTCTCAATTAATTTTTATGGATTTTAATACAGGCACAACCGTCGATAACATCTATTTTGTAAATGGTATAAAACACAGTATTTCACCTGGCAAATTTTCAACAGAATTAACATTGGTACAAAACGATTTATTTACACGATATGAAGCACAATCAACAACAATCGCAAATTTTTTAAAATCTTTAACAGAGTTTAAAGCAACGCAAGAAGCTGTTAAAAAACAAGCTGAATCCAAATCTGCTTCAATACCTAAAACAACAAAAAAGGTTGTACCTCCTCCAAAAGTTGAATCTGTTACAATTCCTGCGTCTGATAAACAATTTACACTTGAAACATTAATTAATTTTTCTAACGGTCAAAGTTCAAAAATCACAAAGTATATAGGTAATGCTTTTAATTTAGATGTTGTAATAAAAATTCCTTCTATTACAACACAACAAGCAACTTATGATGATAATGGACAAAATGAATGGACATTTACACGCTCAATTGACAGTAGAACATTAAAAACACGACTTGATGATTATATTGGAAAAGTTGATCAAGAAGATTTGACAGAAGCTATTCTGCAAAATGCCAGAAAATTATTAACTGAATTCTTTAAGATTATAGGAAAAATTGATGAAACATTAAAAGAAAATAATGACTATACAGGTGCATATAAATTCCATAGTTATATTATCAATTCAGGTTTTAGAAATCCTAAAAAAAATGCAGCAGTTGGTGGTAAACTAAAATCAAGACATTTAACAGCCGAAGCGCTTGATTTTAAAATACAAGTATCAAACGGAGCAGGATCACCAAAACTTTTAGATTCAAGAATTGTTGCTTTAATTCTTTTCGAAAAAGTTTTTAGTTTTACAGATGTTACAGGCGCTGATAAACTTTTTCAAACAACACCAAAAGCTGGCGAGATTATGACAATTACCGATCGATTTGGAGAAAGTCCATTCTCGGCAGCTTGGTTAGAAAAGCACGGAGGAAAAGGATCTATACAATATGGCACAAAATCGGGTTCTAATTCTGCCCATATTGGCGGTTTAGGGATATATCCTGATAGTTCTTTTTGTCACTATGACATTCGTGCAAATTCAGCCCAAGCGCAGTTGACATTATGGTTTTCTTCAGATCGTCATACAACAAATAGTGCAAGTCAACCAAAAGCTGATGGTGTTGAAAATGACGAAGAATAAAAATAGAAAAGTGGAGTTAAAAAAATGTCTTTAAATATAAAAAATATTAATAACGCGGATAGTAGTGTAATTGATTTCTTTGAATCAACTGTTAATAGATTAACATTAAAAAAAGATACTAATATTGTTGATTTAACGAGGGCAACGAATGCAGAAAATGATATTGATTTAATTTCAAAAATGCCTAAATTTGGATTATATATAAGTCCTCAATATGATATAGCTGAATATATTTATAGACGTGACCTTAATGACTCATCTAAATCTGAATCAGGTAATAATTTTGAGATGTTATGTAAAAATTATTGTGTAGATACTCGAAGTATCAGTTTAGATACTAGCAGTGCGAATGTCACAAAGATTCTTGAGAATATTATACTAGATGATAAGTTAATAAAAGAAGATTATAATACAAAAGTTGAAAAAAATGTTGATCAAGATATTCCATATTTTGAATTTTTATTTCCTTTAAAAATAATTTTTAACAATCAAACAGCTTCAAATTTAGGCACAGGTGTCGGTCTTGAAAAGATTTTATATAATTCTTTCACAAAATATCCATTTTTGCATTTTAGAATTTATAAATTAAAAAAAATAAAAATGGAAATAATGACTGGGAATAGCGGCGATCCTACAGCAGGTGATCTTAATGTTACAGTTGACGCCTTTTCAGAAGCAAATAACGAAGATAATTTAAAGTATGACTGTAATTTAATTTTTCCTTTATCGACAAAACCTAACGAGATTCCATTTACATTTTATTCACAACTAATCTCAGGTTGTATGGCTCAAACTGAAAGTGATACAACACTTGATGAGCAAAGCATTATGTTTGATGACATAGACACAGTAAACACAGCATCCAGAAAATCAAAAAAGAAATATTCATCAGCTATTATAAATGCACGGAGAGTTGATTATGCAAACGATTCGAACGGTTTTTCATTTTTGTTTTCAATTAATGAAAATCAATTAAAAATTGAAAATAAAAAGATGCAAAACGATTCATTTAAAGAAAAAGACTTTTCATTTAAAGTAACTAATATAACGCCTACTACTGAAGCGGAGTTAAAAGGCTATTCTCCTCGATTTCTAAATGTCGTTAGAAAAAATTTAGGTTTCACAAATTTTATTAGGGGTTATGATTATGGTATGAATGAAGATTTAGGGGCCATTAATTTAAACGTTGAGAATACAGGTATAGTTGATGGTAAAATTGATTCAATTAGAGACTCAATAAACAAAATTAAACTTGGGAATGACAAGAAAGCGCAAATAAATTCAATTGAAAGAGAGAATCAAGATGCTTCAATTCAATGGGATTTATTAAGATGGTTTCATTATGTATATAAAAATCGTAAAATTATAGGCGAGGAGGGTGAAATGACATATAAATATGAGGATATTAATTCGGAGTTGAGTGATTATTTCGAACAAACTAACTTGTCAATGGTAACATCTGCAGTTTGTTTTTCTAGAAATACCTTGGGGTATTATTTAATAAATGTAAATTCAATGAATAATTTATATAAAACGATTTATAAAGAATCAGTAGAAAATGGTGAATATTCACAGATTTATACATTAGATTTAGAGGAATTGTATAATGCTGTGTTGCAAAATATAATATCTATAGAAGTTTCTTAATTATTTTTTTCTAAAACAGGATTTTCTATGAATATAATTCAAAATGTAGAGTTATTTTCTTTATTTAAAGAGATTGAGCCTTTTATAAAATTTAAAAAGTTTTTTGGCGATTTAAAAGTATCATTTACCGAGAATTCTTTACCTGATCACTTTTTGGATCTTTGGCAACGTGATAATGCTGAAGTTTTTCAAAGAATTAAATTGAAAGACGAGAAGAATTATTGCGATTTATTTCTGAAAAATAATCAATTATTTGAAAGAATTGATGAGATTAATATTGACAGATTGGCTTTATCAATGTATAAAAAATTTGAAAAGCACGAAGGAAATATTTCATTATTAAATACTTTTAAAAGTGGCGACAGAATTGAATACACTCGAAATGAAACAGTCTCAGGTCGTTTAACTGTTAAGAGTGGACCTAAATTATTGAATTTACCCAAAAAATATCGAAATATTTTAAAAAGTAGATTTGCTGAGGGTGAAATTGTAATGGTTGATTTTAAATCATTGGAACCTAGAGTTGCTAAATATATTTTATCAAAAAACGAAATCTTAAATGACGATATATATCAGGATCTAATTAGTCAATTAAGTTTTAATATTGATAGAGTTGTAATGAAGAGAGCTGTTATTTCAATTTTGTATGGAATGTCTGAAGAAACTATGCAAATTGGTGAATTAGCGATTGATAAAATACGAGAAATACGTCAATGTGTTTTAAAATATTTTAAAATTGCTGATCTATTAGAACTCTCTCTGCAGAAAAATAAGTCAGGAAGTTATCAGACTTACTTTGGCAGACCCATATATTGGGATAATGATGTACAATTGCATCAAGTCTTAAATGGTTATATACAGGGTACTGCAGTCGATGTTGCGTTATCTGGTTTTCTAGAATTAACAAATCATTTCAACAACGAAATGATTCCAATTGGTTTAATTCATGATGCAATACTGATCGATGTTGAAAAAAATAGTAAAAATAAGTTTGTAAAGTTAATAGAAAACGGTTATAATTTTAAAGACTTAGGTCAATTTACTTTTAGCATCGAAACAATCTCACAACGAAAGATTTAGTTTTATGTATATCATGAATGAAAATGAATTAGCTGATCTCTATCAGCGATATACTGATTATTTAGCACGTTTTCAAGACCCAAATATCGAAAACATGATGAATGTCATTGGTGAAAGACTCCTATTATCATCTTATACTCTTAAAAAAGATGAACCTTATTGCGGTCCAGGTGGTATCATTAAATTAGCACTTGATTCTTTTCATTTTGCTAATAAAATTGCAAAGGGTTTAGAAATGGACACATTGGGTTTATCAAAAAAATCCTTGGCTTTAATCACGTTACTCTACCCAATTGGTCGACTTGGCGATTTGGAAAACAATTTGTTAATTGAACAAACAAGTCAATGGCACCGAGATAAATTAGGCCAAATGTATGACTGGAATGAAAAGTGCCAAAAAATGACAGTTCAACATCGAACATTATATTTTTTACAACACTTTGGCATTAAAGTCACCTATGAAGAAATGTTAGGTATTTTATGTTCAGGTGGTATGCATCTGGAAGAAAACAAATTTTATCTACATAATTTACCACAAATTGCACGTTTATGCGTTCATGCAATTGATTTAGCCTATGAAAACGAAAAAGAGAAAACAAAACAATTGCTAAGCACATAATATTTATTCAATAAACAGGATTTATTGAATGATCGATCAACAACAATTTTTATATAATGTATATAATCAAATTTTACAAGAAATGTCAGTCTTAGGCAGCGGTGCCATCGGTGGATTTTCAGCACCGCAACCAACAATTCTTAAAAAAAGACGACGAAAAAAAAGAAAAGTACAAGAAAACGCATCTGAACAGTTTAATCTTTCTCTTTTATTGTCACAATTACACAAATAAATCACTTTCTACACTTATTTCATAAAAGGAATAAACACATGTCAAACGATAAATCAAATCCTCAACATTATCAAAATCAAGTCACACCCATTGACATTATTGAAATGTATCAACTCAACTTCAGCCTAGGCAACACCATCAAATATATCCTAAGGGCAGGTAAAAAAGACGGCGAGAGCGATCTTGATGATCTCAACAAAGCCCTCTGGTACTTAAACCGTGAAATTCAAACACGTACAAAAACAAAAACACCATAATTTTTGACGTAAATTCTTTCTATTAATCATCACAACATCTCAGATCAATTCTTTATCATACAATAATAAAATTATAACTAAATAACTTAAAATACAACAGAGATGACAGAAATACAGTATCAGATATCGTAAGATATATAAAAACAGTAATATATATTATCATCTATTACGTAGACAAAGATGATTAGAAAAAATGAAAGTTTAATACTGTCATGATATTGGTAAAAAAAGCTGTAAATCAAAAGAAAAGAAATAAAGTCACACAAATACTTCATTTAATATTCTTTTAAACCAAAACTAGACTGAATAAACTTATTTTTAAAAATATTAAAATATTACTGTAAAGTTACTAATTATATAGTATAATATAAACATATATTTTAATTTAATTATTAAATTCGAATATTAAACATTTAACAATTTAAACAAAACCAAAGGATTTACCATGGCAATCGATCTTAATGCTATTCGTAAAAAACTCAACCAGCTTTCCGGCGTTTCTTCTAAACGCAACATCACATGGCGTCCAGAAGAAGGTCAAGAATATCAAATTCGTCTCCTCTCTTTCCCAAACAACGACGGTCAACCTTTCAAAGAAGTTATGTTCTATTACAATATCGGCACCAACGCAGGTCTTGTAGCTCCTTTCCAATTCGGCAAACCAGATCCAATCCAAGAACTCATCACCAAGTTACGCGATGAAGGCTCCAAAGAATCTTACGAACTTGCTAAAAAACTCTACCCAAAAATGCGTTGCTATGCACCAGTTCTTGTCCGCGGTGAAGAAGATAAAGGCGTTCGCATCTGGTCTTTCGGCAAAACTCTCTATCAAAATCTTCTCAACATCATGCTCGATGAAGACTTCGGCGATATCACCGATACAGACACAGGCCGCGACCTCAAACTCACCTGCACCAAAGCACCTGGCAAACAATTCGCCGATACCGACATCCGCCCAAGAGCTAAAGTCACACCACTCGCCGAATCAGCAGACGCCACCAAAAAACTTCTCGCAAATATCCCAGATACCAGCGAACTCTTTGAAACAAAATCCTACGAAGAACTTGAAAAAATCGTCAACGACTGGCTCAACAACGACTCTTCCGACGGCCTCACCAAAGGCGGACAATCCAAAACTGATGACGATGACGATATCATCACAGCACCTAAATCATCACCTAAACCTGCCCAAACCAAATCACCCAAAGATGCAAAATATGCCAATCTAGATGATGCTTTTGCAGATCTTGAATAAAATTACTCTTTATTTCTTTTAATTCTTTACTTTTAAACTAAAATATATTAAAACTACTTTTAAACAAAAGGACTTTTTTTTTATGGCCGCACCCAAAAAGAAAATAAGCCAGGATTTACAGCCTGATCTAATCACTGATGACTTTACTAGTGATCTCATTAAATCTCTAAATAAAGAACGTGGTATGCGTATTGCATACAATCTCTCATCAGATGAATCACCTACACACGTCAAACGTTGGATTAGCACAGGCTCAATTCAACTTGACTATATTATTTCAAATCGTAAAAATGGCGGTCTTCCAGAAGGTCGTATTATCGAAATCTTCGGTCCACCATCAATTGGTAAATCACATATCGCCTCTCAGATTGCTAAATCAACTCAAAGGGCAGGTGGTATTGTTGTTTATATTGATACAGAAAACGCTGTTAGTATTGAAAATCTTAAAACTTTAGGTGTCGATATCTCAAAGCGCTTTGTCTATGTCGATACACACTGCACAGAAGAAGTCTTTAGCATCGCTGAAAGCACGATCATGAAATCTAAAGCTATGCAAAAAGATGTACCTGTAACAATTATCTGGGACTCAGTTGCAGCAACATCACCTAAAGCTGAATTGGCAGGTGAATACGATAAAGATAGTATCGGTCTTCAAGCTCGAGCCATTTCAAAAGGTATGAGAAAAATTACAGGTGTCATCGCTAATCAGAATATTCTCTTTGTGTGTCTTAATCAAGTAAGAACAAAGATGGGTGTAATGTATGGCGATCCTTCAACAACACCGGGCGGAGTCGCAATTCCTTTCCATTCTAGTGTTAGAATTAAATTAGGCGCAGGTAGCCCGATTGAGGGTGCTGATAAGGAGCCAATTGGTATAAATGTATCAGCTAAAATAATCAAAAATAAGGTTTCAGCGCCATTCAGAAAAGCTGATTTTCAGATTTTGTTTGGCAAAGGTATTTTTGAGCATGAGGAGATTTTTGATAATTTACGTAAGTTAGGTGAGTTTGAGTACAATGGTAAGAAGGTGTGTATTGATGGGGCAGGAGCGTGGAAGAGTTTGGTGGTGACGACGATGAGTGGTGCTATGGAGATTGAGAAGAAGTTTTATAAGGCGGATTTTGACAAGATTATGGTAGATCCTTTGTATAAAGAGTATGTTGACGCAGCTATTGATCGTGCTTATACAAAGAGTTCGACTGATGTGATGGTTGAAGATATTGATCCTGATTCATATATAGAGAATGAGGCAGCAGCGATGTCTTTGGTGGAGAATGAGTATGGAATAGGGGAAGATTGATGCATACAGAGTTATTAATTGATGGATTGAATAATTTTATTAGACATTTTTCGACAAATCCGAAGATGTCTTTGTATAATGAACCGTGTGGGGCGATATCTGGATTTTTGGGGACGATATATCGTGGTGTTGAGAAGTATAAGCCTGATCGTGTGACTGTGGTGTGGGAAGGTGGAGGTAGTTTAAGACGTCGGGCGTTATATCCTGAGTATAAGTCAGGTAGAAAGCCTTTGAGTTTGAATAGACCTTATTCAGAATATGAGAGTCAGGCACCAAATGAGCGTGATAATTGGGATTGGCAGTTAAAGACATTGGTGGAGTTGTTGCCAATGTTGAAGATTGGGCAGATATATGTGGAGGATTGTGAGGCCGATGATGTGATAGGGTATTTGTGTCGTTGGAAAGAGAAGGATAATGTTAAGATAATTGTGAGTACAGATCATGATTATTTTCAGTTGGTGGATGATAAGACAAGAGTGTGGGCGCCGCGGAAGCATCATAATCTGTATGACGCAGCTGAGGTTAAGTTGATGTTTGGGGTGCCTCCGCATAACATGTGTGTAGCTAGAAGTTTTATCGGTGATACATCTGATAATATTAGAGGTATTCCGGGTATTAGTTATAAGTATCTAGTTAAATATGTGCCCAAGTTGTCTGGTGATGATCCTGTGACATTGGAAGAAGTTGTGGAGGAAGCTAAGGAATCACGTGAGATTTGTCGAAAGTTGTATAAGAATTCAAAGAGATGTGGCATGATTGCAGATTATCCTTTGGATGAGGCTCGTTTAAATTGGCAATTGATGACTTTGGAGTTCCCACAATTATCGGCGACGCAGATTCAGCAGTTAACATATCAACATAATATGGTTAGGAAGATGTCACCTAAGTTAGAGGTGAAGAAGTTCTTGAGCAATCAAGGATTGAATAATATTGATGTGGATTATTTTGGGATGATGGTACAAAACACTTTATTAATGTCTTAAAATTTTATTTTAAGGTTTGTAAAGGTTTTTCTTTTTTAATATTATTTAGCTATTACTACAAACTAAATAATACCAACACTCTTTTCTTTTGTTGTGACAAATAAAGCAAGGATATTTTATGAATAATTTTGAAAAGACTTTTTCAAAGTACGGAAAATCATTTCAGGAAAAAGTTTTTCAGAGCATGTTAAGTGATCGAACTTGGGCAGCTCAAATGATTGAAGTTATGGATCCGTCTTATTTCGATGTCAAGTATTTGGCCTTTTTATGTGAATCATATTTCAAATATTTCGGCAAATATAAATCATTTCCTACATTACAATTGTTAATTACCATTGTAAAAGAACAATTTCAAACAAATTCAGACACTGTTTTACGTGATCAAATTATTGAATATCTAACACGTATGAAAACCAATCCTGATTTGGGTGATATTGAATATGTCAAAGAAAAATCATTGGAATTCTGTAAAAGACAAGTCTTTAAAGAAGCCCTTGAAAAGTCAGTGCAACTCATTCAAACAGAAAATTATGATAGTGTCTTATCAATTATGAAAGATGCCATCGCCTCAGGCTTACCCTCATCTCAAGGTCATGATTTCTTTGAAGATATGGAAGCCCGTTTTATCAAAGTTAATCGTCAGGCTATTCCAACAGGTTTAAAACGTCTAGATGATAAAGATTTATTGCGTGGCGGTTTAGGTCGTGGTGAAATTGGTGTTTTGGCTGCACCTACTGGCGTTGGTAAATCACATTTTCTTGTTGCAATGGGTGCCAATGCAATGAGATTTGGCAAAAATGTCATTCATTATACTTTTGAATTAACTGAAACTGACGTCGGTTTACGATATGATTCAAATTTATGTCATATTCCTTCAAACGAAGTCTTGGAACGTAAACAAGAAGTAATTGACAAGTATAAAGAAATGGATTTAGGTCGTTTGGTTATTAAAGAATATCCAACAGGTACCGCAACTGTTAATACTTTACGATCACATATTGAAAAACTTTCATTAAAAGGGTTTGTACCCAATTTAATTATTGTTGATTATGCTGACGTGATGCGTTCAAGTCGTAAAATGGAAAGCTTACGTCATGAATTAAAGTTAGTGTATGAAGAATTGCGTAATTTAGCAATGGATTTAGGCATACCTGTCTGGACAGCATCTCAAGCAAATCGTGATGCATCCAATTCAGATGTTGTTGGTCTTGAGAACATGTCTGAAGCGTATGGTAAAGCTATGGTTGCTGATATTGTGTTGTCGTTAAGTCGTAAACCAACAGAAAAAGCAACAGGAAAAGCGCGATTATTTGTGGCCAAGAATCGAGCAGGCAAAGACGGTATATTATTTCCTATTAATATTGATACAGCCCGATCTAAATTTGAAATTTTAGATGAAACTGAATTAACACTTAATGAAATTATACAACAAGACAAACTTGATCTAAAAGAACAGTTAAAGAAAAAGTGGAATGAAATTCAGAACAAGGAAGAAGAATAATGATTAAAGTTTACCCAAATTCACATTTGAGAGAAATTTTACAACATAAAAATATTGAGAGTTATGTACCTGCATATTCAGGTGAAAGTGTTGGTTTGGATTTATATGCGACACAAATGACGCAAATTGATCCAGCTACAACTCAACAGGGTCAAAAGGGGGCGACAATTGCAACAGGTTTGCATATTGCTTTACCTCATTCACATGCTGGTTTAATTTTGGAAAGAGGTTCTGTTACAAAAACACCTCTAAAAGTTCGAGCAGGTGTGATTGATCCAGGCTACACAGGAGAAATCTTCGTCAACGCTGTTAACGTTTCAGATCTTTCATATATTATCAGTCAAGGTGATAAATTACCATTTCAAGTCGTTGTCGTAAAATGTGATAACGATTTTCAGGTTATCACTGAAGACGAATATTTAGAAATTACCAAATCGTCTCGACGTCAGAATGGACAAGTAGGAAGTTCTGATTTGAAATAAATTTTTTATAAGGTTTAAAAGTTTTTATGAATTATCAAGGTATAGAAATTGATGCACAATACGATAGTAATCTCAATGAACAAGCATATTCATTACTCAAAGATTATTATATGTTAGAAGGTGAAACAACCCCTCAAATGAGCTACGCTCGAGCAGCTTTAGCTTTTTGTCAAAACGATTTGCAATTAGCTCAAAGAATTTACGAATATGCTGCAAAAAACTGGTTCATGTTTTCTTCACCTATTTTATCTAACGCCAAAACAGCTGACGGTCAAAATTCCAAAGGCTTACCCATCAGCTGTTTTTTAAGCTATGTCGATGATAGTCTTGAAGGATTAATGGATCACAGCAACGAATTACGTTGGATGTCAGTCAAAGGCGGTGGAGTCGGAGGACATTGGTCTGCTGTGAGAGCAAATAGTGAAATTTCACCCGGGCCTATCCCTTTCCTAAAAACTGTTGACGCTGATATGACAGCTTATCGTCAAGGGAAAACACGAAAAGGCAGTTACGCTGCATACATTGATATTTCACACCCAGACGTTGTTGAATTTTTAAACATTCGTGTTCCAACAGGCGGTGATAGTCATCGTAAATGTTTTAATTTAAATAACGCTATTAATATTACAGATGATTTTATGCAAGCTGTAATTGATGATCGAGATTGGCAATTAATTGATCCAAAAACAAAAGGTGTACGTGATACAATTGGGGCCAGAGATTTGTGGCAAAGAATTCTAGAAGTTCGTTTTCGTACGGGTGAACCTTATTTAAATTTTATTGATGAGGCGAATAGAAAATTGCCACAATATCAACAAGAAAAAGGTTTAAAGATACATGGTAGCAATTTGTGTATAACTGGTGATTCTTTATTAACAGTTATGATTGATAATCAAATCAAAGAAATGAATATTAAAGACGTTATTGCAGAGTTTGAAGAAAACAAAGACATTTATGTATTATCATATAATATTGATAAGAAAGTAAATGAATTTCAAAAAGTGTTAGAAGGTCAATTGATGTCAGAAAGTGCTGAATTGTTGGAAATTGAGGATGATGAAACAGGATTTAAATTAATTTGTACACCTGAGCATTTGATCTTTACAAAAAACAGAGGCTACGTGATGGCCAAAGACCTTACCGAACAAGATGAATTGTTAATAAAATAATGAAATTCACTCAGTCATAATCCTATATAAAAAAAAGGAAAACGAATGAGTGAAAAATTTATTATTTATATTCATACTTTTAAATCAACAAATAAATCATATATTGGCTATACATCATTAACTATTGAAAAAAGATTGCATAAACATATATTAAATTGTAAAGCAGGTTTTGAATCAAAGTTTTATAGAGCCATAAAAAAATATGGAGTATCTGATATTGAAAGTTCTATTTTGCATGAATGTAAAAGTAAAGAAGAAGCGAAAGAAAAAGAAATCGAAATGATAAAAAATTTTGACACCTTTGAAAATGGTCTAAATGAAACAATAGGGGGTGATGGAGGATGGATTGTTCCTGATGCTAAACTGGAAAGATGGAAGAAAACAAAAAGTGAAAGAATGTCAGGAGAGAGAAATCCGACATATTCAGGCGTAAAGGATATTGAAATTTTAGAAAAAGCATATGATTATTTTCTCAAGACAAATCATATGCCTGTTCGAAAATGGCAAATGTTTAGTAGCGAAGAATATGATTTTCCTAAGTCATATTCTAAATTTAGATTTAGAGAATACGGTTCAGGTTTAAAAGGTTTTAAAAACGCTATGAAAGAAATATATTCTCTAAACGATAATGATTTCAAATATATCATAACTCAAGAACATATATCAAGACTATCCAATTCAACAAAGGGAAAGCATTGGTATATTAACATACATACACAACAAAGAAGACAATGTTTTGAGAAAGACATTGATAGAAAAGATTGGTTAACAGCCCATGAGATTAAAGGATTAAAAAATGGCAATTAAAATAAAGAAAATTGAAAATACACAAGCTGTATATGATATTAAAGTAGAAAATAATCAAAATTTCTTTGCAAATAATGTGTTAATTCATAATTGCAACGAGATTCATCTCACAACTAACAAAGATCGAAGCGCAGTTTGCTGTCTCTCTTCTCTCAATCTTGAAAAATTCGAAGAATGGAAAAACACAACAATCGTTGAAGATTGCATCACATTTCTGGATAACGTACTTCAATACTTCATTGATCATGCAACTGATCACGGTTTACGTAAAGCACGTTTTAGTGCAATTCAAGAACGTTCCTTAGGCTTAGGCGCTATGGGCTTTCATGCATATTTGCAATCTAAAAATATTCCCTGGGAAAGTGCTTTAGCTAAAGCCCAAAACATGAAAATATTCAGTCTAATTAAAGAACGAGCAACTAAACAAACACAAGAACTTGCAGTCATAAGAGGTGAAGCACCTGACGCATCAGGTTACGGCGTTAGAAATGCTCATTTATTGGCAATTGCACCCAATGCTAACAGTTCAATTATCGCAGGTACATCACCCTCAATAGAACCTTATAAAAGCAATGCTTATACACATCGAACACGAGCTGGCGCTCATTTAGTAAAGAATCGTTATTTGGAACATTTATTAAATGAAAAAGCTTTACAACAAAATGCTGATGATCGTGAAAGTTGGTTAAATGACATATGGACTTCAGTTATTACCAATGACGGATCAGTTCAACATTTAGAGTGTTTAAATGCATGGGAAAAGAATGTCTTTAAAACAGCTTTTGAAATTGATCAGAGATGGTTAATTGATCATGCTGCTGATCGACAGGAATTTATTTGTCAAGGGCAGAGTGTTAATTTATTCTTCCCAGCAGGTACAGACAAAGCGATTGTGAATGCTGTGCATTTAAGAGCGTGGAAGAATAAATTAAAAGGTCTATATTATCTTCGCACGAATGCAGGGGCAAAAGCTGAAAATGTCAGTGAAAAAGTCAGGAGTGATAAATTAAAGGATTTTAAAGACACTGAATGTTTAAGTTGTCAAGGTTAATATATATATTTATATATTTATAAAAAACAGAACGACCACCTTTTCAGGTCTTTAATCCACCTGAACATTTTAGTCATGAAATTAAAAAAAATATTGAATATTCAAACGATTTTGATTATGAAGTTGAATGTCGCACAATAAATAAAACAAACATTTAAAAAAGGTTTAAACCATGAAAAAAATATTATTAATTTTAAATTTCATCTTTTTTTTAAGTAATTGTTCCGATATTGCTTATGATGATGTTAATTATACATTTGACGATCCTAATCTAGAAAAATCTAGTATTGAGAATAGATATTTTAAACTATCTTCAAATTTACATTGCAAAAATCCTTGTCAAATTTATGTTGAGCACTCTTTAACTAATTTAGTAAGCGTGGAATACTTTGCTGACAATTGGAAATTAGGTACTATTTATAACATTGATGAAAATTTTGCAATTTCATATCAATTTAATACTTTAGGTCGACGTTTAATTAAGGCAATTGCTTACGATTCTAACGGTCTCGAAATAGCTAGACATTCAAACTGGTTTCAAATCTACAAAGATGATATTAGTAAAGAAATTGACTATCCTGAAGAAAGCAATTCGACTTTGTCTATTAATAATTCTTTTTTAGACGTACCTTATTTTTATCAATACAATAATTTATATTATCCTAGTGCAACTTGTCAAAATACCTCAATCGCTATGGTATTAAAAAATTATGGCTGGTCAGGCAAACCTGATAATATTACAGCAGTTTATGGTAAAAACTACACTCAAAGTCCAGCAGGTTTAGCTGACGTTTTTAATACGCTTTCCTCTCGAGATGGTCTCAGTAAAAAAATTATACCGATTACGAATGGAACGTTATCGGGTTTAAAACAAGAGTTAGATAAAGGTCAACCTGTAATTATTCATGGTTATTTCACTAGGGCTGGACATGTGGTAGTAGTAGTAGGTTATGATGCTGATGGTTATTGGGTGAATGATCCTGCAGGTGTTTGGGTTCAAACTTTTATGGGAGGATACGGTTATAATTCAGCAGGAAAAGCAACTTACTATAAAAAACAAACTTTCGAAGCTGCAGTCGCATCAGATGGTTATTCTTATTTACCTTTATGGTATCATGTGATTAGAAATAAGTGAATATAACATACGTGTATATTTATAAAAAAAGAGTTTAAATTTAAACTTTGCAAGAGATCAATTAAGATTTTATAATTAATATTATTAATAAAAATGTGAGAGAATCAAAAAGCGTTTAACAAACTGTCAATGTTAATATATATATTTATAAAAAAGGTGTTTAAATTGTTAATAAATGAAAATAAATTAAAGGGTTTAATTCGACAAGTTATTAATGAAATGGCTTTAAAACATGGTGGTATTCATCCTGTAAGTGGTATTCTGAATCCTGAAATGGATATTACGGCAGCTGAGTCTGGAAAGATAAGAAGAAATCGTTTTCCATCTAATGCACCTGAAAAGTTTGAGCAGAAGTTAAAGTGGATATTAGGTAATTACCCAGGTTGCACTATTCATTCATGCATGTTTCCTTCAAATTTTGATATGCATCGATTTATTCTGAATCATATTGACGCAGGTACAGATCAATCACCGTTAGAATCCAGCACAATTTCAGATATTATTACAGCCACAGATCAAGGTATTGATAGAGTAATGGATATTACTGATCGTGTTGATGACATTATTCATGAACTTTCACAAGAATTTGATGTAAATGACCCAACAGTTCAAAAACTTTTTAACGTATTGCAAGAATCAAATCAACTAGTTAGTGATGAAAAAAATGGAGTGTTGATATATTTCGGAGCACATACAAATGATATGGCTGATCCACCTACACCTTATAACATAATGCATCAACTTGCTGAAACAGGTATATTTAATGAGGATGAGGATTTTTTTCAACTGACTGACATATTAAGTCAATGTACAGCATTTGATGGAACAAATGGTTTTGATGATTATGGATTTTTTGAAGGTCGTGCTCAGTCTCGATCACGTATGCAGCAATCATCGTATAATTTAATCTTTCAATCAGCCGGGTGGTTAAATCCTGATATTCGACTTAATAAATACGGGAAAGAAATAATTGATAAAACAACAGGCGAGTCTAAAAGAGGTCATATTATGAGTAAAAATGAAACAAATCCTGACTCTTTAGGCTCCAGTAATCCATATGATATTACAAAAAGATGTTTGGCGCCAAAATATAAAAATGACAGAAATTTAATTAAAAAGATGGTATCTTTAGGTTTTGTGGAAACATTAATTAGACTTATTGAAAAATTTTGGAATATTTTTAGAGGAAGAGTTATATTGACATTTAGTATGGAACCACTATAATTATATTTAGAATCAAAAAGAGTTTAAATTGTTATTGAATGAAAATAAATTAAAAAATTTAATTAAAAAAGTTATACAGGAAATGGCTCATTCATACGGAGGCATTCATTATGTAGGTGGAGATATAAATCAAAAATACGATATTCAACCTCATGAACGCAATCGCACAATGACTAATATTCCTAATGAAAAATTTTCAAAGCAACTTGATTGGAGATTAAAAAATTATCAAGGTTGTAATATTCATACATTTATGTTTCCTTCAAATCTTGCAACAAAAGCTATTTTGGTTGATAAACAAATAATTAATCGTTTTGATAGATTTATCGATATTACAGATAATATAGAAGAGATTATTTCAATTTTATCCGAAGCATTAGATATCTACAACCCATCAGTTCAAAAGTTGTTTAACACTTTACGACAATCAACAGATTTAGCAGCAGATGACGCAAACGGAGTATTAATATATTTAGGCTCACACACAGAAACAGATACAGATCCACCCACACCTTTTAATATGTTACATCAAATTGTAGATTCTGCTAGTTTTGAAGATATTTCATTTTCATTTGACGAAATATATCAAAAAATAAAAAGAATTACGACATCAGATGGCACTAATGCTTTAGCTGCAGGTGTTTTTGAAGGTAAAGCGCAAGCAGTAAGTCAAGCAACCGACGTAATTTTTAATCAAATTATAATGGCACTTGGTTGGTTAGATCCTGATACATGCACAATAATAAGTACAAATCCTACCAATTCTGATTTAATCGGTTCCAGCAATCCATATGATATTGTTAAAAGATGTTTGGCGCCAAAATATAAAAATGACAGTGCATTTATCAATAAATTAATCTCAATAAATTTTGAAAAATTATTATGTCAATGTGTAAAAGACTTTTGGGATATATTCAGAGGAAGAGTTATATTAACATTTAGCGGACAAGAATAATATATATTTTTGTATTGTCGACTTATAAATTTTATAATTATTATAATAAGTTCTTTAACATATCGACAAGAGAATAAAAAATGAGTTTAACTGAAAGTAATATTACTTACAAGCCTTTTCAATATCCCTGGGCCATGGAAATGGCTGAATCACACGAAAAAATTCATTGGGGTAGTTGGGAAGCCAAATTACAAGAAGATGTCAATCAATGGAAGAGCGGCAAAATTTCCCAATCTGAAAAAAATCATATCACGCAAATTTTGCGTCTCTTCACCCAATCTGACGTTGCCGTCGGTGGCAATTACTGCGATCTCTTTATCCCTAAATTCAAGAATAACGAGATACGCTCTATGCTACTTTCTTTCGCAAACCGTGAAGGTACCCATCAACGTAGCTACGCCCTTCTAAATGATACGCTGGGTTTACCAGAAGAAGAGTATTCAGCTTTTCTATCATATCATCAATTAAAAGAAAAAATTGAATTTATGCAAAAAGCCGATGTCTCAACCAAAAAAGGTCTTGCCTGCGCCCTGGCCCAATCAGCCTGCAACGAAGGTATGTCACTCTTCAGCGCTTTTGTCATGCTCCTTAATTATCAACGCTACGGTAAAATGCGCGGTATGTGTGAGATTGTGGAATGGAGTATTCGTGATGAAACCATGCACGTACAAGGCATGACACAACTCTTCAGGGAATATGTCAAAGAAAACCCACGAGTTGTCAATGATGAACTAAAATCCGATATCTACAAAATGTTCACCAACGCTGTTGATTTAGAAGATAAAGTTATCGATTTAGCCTACGAAATGGGTGAAACACAAGGATTGTCCTCGACTGAGGTTAAACAATACATTAGATATATTGCTGATCGTCGTTTAATTCAGTTAGGCTTAAAACCTGTATTTGCAATTAAAAATAATCCTTTGACATGGCTTGACTGGATTATTAATGGAGATAGCTTTAAAAACTTTTTCGAAGGTGTTGTCACAGATTATAACGCTGACGGTATGTCAGGACAAAATTGGGGTTGGGGTGAATTACTGTGAACTAGAGCAGATAATCTAATCTTTGAATGAATTCAGAAATAATATTTAATTTATTCTCGATTTTTTCATCTAGACTTTTGAAAAGTATGTATCTTTGTTTTATATTTTGGATTTGTATTAATATACTTTCTATATTCACATGTAGTTTTTCTTTTTCTTGTTCGTCTATTTCTTCAATAATTTGTGCACAAATTTCTTTTTGTTTTGTTTTTAATTTTTCAACTTCTAGGTTTTGTAGATCTTCGATTTCATTTGAATTAACATCTTTATTTAATTCTTTAAATAAAGATTTTATATAATATGACAAAAATTCTTCTTTTAAAAAATTAAAATATTTTATAAAGTTTGGTTTTTTCAATTCGTGTAATTTATCATAGTCAATTGATATTAATTTCTTTAATAGTTTTTCTTTGATTTCTTTACTTAATTCGTTAAATTCTTTAAAGCCCAGTAATCTATCAATAAAGAATTTATCGACAGTTTGTGAATTGACTGAATCATTTGTTTTATCTGTTTTGGTATCATTCATATAACTTTCAAAGATTGCGATAATGGTATCTTGAAATTCAGGTTGGGATAAAAATTTGCCTCTGAGATTATAAAAGTCAGAGAAGAAATCTGTGAAGATTTTATTTTGTCTATCGTAAATATGTCTATCAAAAAGACCTTTTACAATGTTATAAAATATTCTATTGATTTCATCATAAATTTTTCCATAAGTTTCATGATATTTCTTGTAACTTGCTTTTTCTTCTTCAGTAATCGCTCCTCCTCTGATATCCTGACTTAACATTTGTTGACGATATCGTGTATATTGTTGAAATAAAAACATACCATCATATTCAGGTTGCACATGTTGTTCCCATTTTTTAAAAAATTCGTCTTTGAATTTAATATCGATATCTGATAAATATTGTCTTTCTGCGGGAATTTCTTTTGACTTTTTACCATATTGTGTAAAAATCCAATTATAAAAGTTTCCAAAATTGCTTTCATTCGCAACTGCTTTTGAAAAGAAATCGATACCCTCAGCCACAATCACTGTAATATTTTCTTCTTGCTCAACAGCTTTACACACCGCATCAGCAGACGTTGGTTTAGATTCTGGTTTAGGTTCTGGTTTAGGTTCTTCGGTGGGTTTGGGTGCCTGTTTAGTTTCAGCGGGTTTAGGTTCTGGTTTAGGTTCTGGTTTAGGTTCTGGTTTAGGTTCTGATTTAGGTTCTGGTTTAGGTTCTGGTTTAGGCGCTGATTGAGATTCATCTGTATACACTTCACCTTGGCCCGAACCATCTGATATTATATCATCTAATTCTTCAGGTGCCTCATTTAAAAGACGTTGAAAATTATTAATATAATTAATAAGATTCGAATTGTTTTCAAATAACACGTTTTTTAGCTGAAATCTATTATTCTTTAATAAATGATAAAATGCATTATTCTTTTGCAAATTATCAATTCTAATTAAACTTTCATTTGTTTCTTTTGCTTCTGTATTTGTAAAAATAGGTTGTTCGTTAATCTTAATTGATTTTGAAAGATCACTGAATTGGGGTTGGTCTAATACATATTTAAGAGCGTTTGCGTATATATAACGAATCAATTTATAATTAATTGTAATACATTCTGTTGTTTTTAACTGATTTGTGTCAGGAAAAAATTTTGATAAATAATACCCGATTTTATTTGTATCTTTTAATCTTTCTTTAAATGCAGTTAAGGCGTCATCATTATCTTTTAAACCGGGCATTAATCTTTTAATAATCTCATCATCATTAAATAAACTTTGTACAAATTTACCGACAGCTTCTTCTTGATCACCAGCTTTAAAAAACCCAAATTTAAAATCAACGTCATCAGCATTTTCAGCTGTTCTTTTTACGTCATTTGCTCTTTTATTCCATATCGCACTTGCATCTGTTAACTTTTCAGTATTATTGTTTATTAATATGTCTGCTAAATCTTTCACGCCACTGGTTAATTGAGGAATTGCAAACTGGAAGTTGGTATAATTATTAATCTCTGGAGGTGTTAAAAATAATAATTTTTTTTCTTCTTCTGAAGCAGAAAAAGTTTTTGCTCTTTCTTTTGTCGAAAAAGAATATTTCGTAGTCGTTGTTACTGCCTCTGAATCCCCTTGCTCTTGCTCTTGATCTTGATCTTGATCTTGATCACTATCTGATTCTTCATCTTTATTATCTTCTTTATCTTCTTTACCCGAATTATTTGATTGTGTGCTCTCTTCTTCCTCTCCCTCTTCTTCTGTTTCACTACCATCGTCAGCTGCAATGTCGCCTGTGTCTTCGCCAGATTCTTCTACAGTTTCTGCAACTTCTTCTTGTTTTATAAACGTGTCGTCTTCATATAAAAAAGAAGAGAAAACGCCATTATTGCCTAAAGATGTAATGATATTTTTGCCTGTTTGTGTTAAATTACCGTCTTGATTTATTAATGTATTTAAGTTTTTATTATCATTAAATTTACTTTTTATTGTTTCAAGATCAAAAACTGTTTTATTATTTATTTTTTTTGTAGCTAAAGGTGAGTTTGTTATAATTTCAACACTTAAACTTTGATCTGCAAATTTTTTTATTTTATCGATAAAATCTTTTTGCTCTTTTATAAAGTTAAAAGTTTTTTGACCATATGCGACACTTTTAAATGATTCGTCATTATCTCTCCAAGAAAATTTTAACATTGCAGTATAACTTTCTTGAAATAAATACAAAGTTAATAAAATATCTTGCAATGAAGTATTTGCTTTATTTATATCATTAATAAATTTACTTATGTCCCGTTTCGCATCGTTTGGGTTGTCTGTTACTCCGTCTTCACCAGTATAATATTTTTTACCTGTAACAACGTCATTATTAGGGTCGGCGCTATTTTCATATACGTCTGGATCTGTCTCTTGTACTTTTATTTGTTTAATTCTAATATCTAAAATCCGCTGTTGAAAATTATTAATATTACGTGCGCTTAATTCAAAAGATATTATTTCTAAAAGTTTATAAAAGTTGTCTGCGCCTTTAATTTTATTTAGATAGCCAGTATATGCGTCCATTTTGTTTGTTATATACATGTATTTAATAAAATATTTAAGATCATTTGCGAGTCGAAATGTAGCTGCTGTTATAAATATTTTAAATCTAAGATCAATATAAAGACATACATTAAATTCGGATTGATTGTAGTTACTCAGCTCTTTTCCACTGTTATCTGGATCTATATTTGTTATAGTATTCAAAGTTTTTTTAACGATATCTTTTAAATCACCGATATTCTGAAAATCGAAGAGTGCATTTATTTTATTTACTATACTTGCGTCTTCTGTATACTTTTGAAAATCACGAAAATTTAAACTTTTTTTAAATTCATCAAATTCTTTTTGAACTGACTTATTATTATGAAATAATGTTATTATTTTGCTTTGATTGTTTTTTAAATAATTATATATACTTGAATCGAAACTTGTTTGATCATTTTTATCTAAAATACAAAACAAATCTGACGCTAATTTAATCACTTCATTTCTATTTTTCGTTTCTATTTCTTCAAATTTTGTACTAAGTTCGTCGGTGTCTATACTACATATTTTTTCATATTCTATATTTAAAAATTCAAAAACATCTTTGAATAAATAATTAAGAGATTCTTCATCGATTGCTTTTTCATCTTTGCTAATTAAGCTGTTTATTCTAGCTGCTTTTTTTTTAAATTGACTCTTTAAACTAATCATTCTCTTTGTTCTTGTTAGTTTGAAGTCTTGTTCTTGTTCAAGAAGAATTTTTCGAAAGATGTTTAATTGTATTTTGTTGTTTATTTTTTGATTATATTGATAGGATTTATGATGTGTTATAGTCATATATGTTATCCTTTTATTAGTAAGATCTCTGTAATAATTATAAATATTAAAAAGAAAGATAAAAATTGGTGAAGATAAAAATGTTATTGAAAGAGATAAAGTTGAGTCAGTTGTTATTTGATGGTGTTGATGATAATATTTTATGTGAGACTGTATCTATGTGGTTGGATGAAAAGACGGATGGGAAGATTGACGATGTGGCTGATTTGAATAATATGCCGCCAGGATCTTTGGCGGCTGTGTATCGTAAGGAGGTGGCTGAGTGGGTTAATTTGAATCGTTATGGTAAGGGTCGTGAGTTGCATAATTCGGCGTGGGAGGGTGTTAAAGATTTTATTCGGAATAAGGATAATACACGTGATGAGTTTCCTGTTGAGTGGAATAGAGTTAAGAAGTTTAGAAGGAATGCGTTAAAGAAGAAGTATCATGATGAGGTAGAAGAGAGGCGCAAGAATATTGCACGTAAGGAGAGGGAGAAAGAGAGAAATCGACAAGGGTCGTAAATATGAGAAAAAAAATAGTAAAATGTTATAAAGTAGATTATAATTTAAGTATAAAATAGTTTTTATTTTATAATTTAACATGAAAGAGAAAGAAATGAATTGTCTTTATAACATTTCTCCGAATTTTAGAGTGATGGAATTACGTCAAGAGCCTGTAATAATTAATATTACGACGATTGATGAAGAAACAGCAGCTGAATTTCGTGAGGCTATGATGATTGCGCATAATTCTGGACAAGGTGTGATCCCTATTATGATTGATAGTTATGGTGGTAATGTGCATTCTTTATTATCTATGATCGATATTATTCAAAGTGCCAAAATACCTGTTGCAACCATCGTGATTGGTAAAGCTTTAGGTAGCGCAGGTATATTAGCTGGTGTAGGGACAAAAGGATATCGATTTATGTGTCGAAATTCTTCAATTATGTTGAATAATGTAAGTAAAGAAAGTTGGGGTAAAACTGGTGAGTTTAAGCCTGATAGTCGTGAAGTTGAAAGATTACATAAGTTGGTGTGTCAGTTATTAGATAGGAGTTGTAATAAAGATGATGGATATTTTGAGTTACTTATTAAAGATAAAGGTGGGTGTGATTGGTATTTTGAAGTTGATGATGCTATTGATTATGGCTTAATTGATCATGTGGGTATCCCATGGTTTGAAGTTAACATACAACAAGAATATGAATTTGATGGCATTGTCATGAAGGAGAATATCGATGAAATTGATTAGAAGTATTTCTAGAAAGATTAAAGAAGTTGAACTCAGGATTAATCCTGTGATTATTTGCGTTAATGATTTTGATGAAGAAAATGCAAATCAATTTATCAAAGAAATGGGTTTAGCGCATAATACAGGACAACCAATTATCCCAGTGGTAATTGATAGTTATGGTGGTGATGTTTATGCTTTGAGTAGAATGATTGATGCTATTAAAAATGCAACATTACCTGTGGCTACTATTGTTGAAGGTAAAGCAATGAGCTGCGGTGCAATTTTAATGACATATGGTACAAAAGGTTACCGATATTGTAACGAAGATGCAACAGTGATGATGCATGATATCAGTTCAGGGCAGTTTGGTAAAATTGAAGAATTGCGTAGTTCTTTGCAAGAAACTGATAGATTACAAAATAAGATTTTAGCTGAGGTTGATCGAAATTGTAATCAGGAAAAAGGTTTTTTTGATCGAACAATTCATAGTAAGGGCCGAGCAGATTGGTTTATGAATCCTGTTGACGCTTTGGCAATTGGTATGTGTGATAAATTGGGTAATCCCAAATTAAAGTTAAACATTTCAGCTAAGATTGATTTTAAACATTAAGAAGGAAAAAATGCAAGATTACAGTAAAAAGATTGAATTATATTCTGATCAAATTGGATTTGTTGAATATATTAAACATGTTGGTGATGATTTAACAATTGTTAATGCTGCCCGAGTGTCAACAGGTAAAGTCTCCAATGAGTTAAATGAACGTGATAAGAAGTTATTAGATTTCTTGATTAGATCAGGCCATACTTCAACTTTAGAACATAACATTTTAACAGTGCGTTGTAAAGTTCCTCTTTTTGTATCAAAGCAACATATGCGACATAGAACTCAGTCTTATAATGAAATAAGCAGAAGATATACTGCTGAGCAAATTGAATTTTATATTCCTGATTCATTACGACCACAGGATAAAAAAAATCGTCAAGCAACATTATCTGAAGAGTATAATCCTGTGTTAGATTTAACAGGTTTAAATGCAATTGATAGTTTAAAAGAACATTGTCAAAAATCATTATCTATTTATAATGAGTTGATTGATAAAGGTGTAGGTAGAGAATTAGCTAGAATGTATTTACCACAAAATCTTTATACATCATATTGGGCAACAGCAAATTTACACAATTGGATGAGTTTTATTTCAAAAAGAATGCATGAAGATGCGCAATATGAAATTAAAGTTTTGGCGGCAGGTGTCTTTGAAATGATTAAAGATTTATGGCCAGCTGCATATGAATCTTATTTGAAATTTTATAATATTAAGGATTAGTGAATATTTAAAAGATAAAAAGACAAATAAAGATATGAATAAAATATTAAATCAGTTTATTAAATTAATATTATCAGAGGGTCATAAAAATCCTAATCCTTCAATTACATTTTCTGTTACGAAACCGAAAATAGATGAAATATATAAAAATATTTTTGTTGATATTTTACCTTTGGTTTTCGAAAAGTTTATTAAAAGTTTAGGCAGTAATGTTTTTATTTTTCGAAATGATACACGTTTAGATTTAAAGAAAGAAGAAATACGTCAGGCTTTAAATGAAAATTTTAAAAATGATGTAATAAGTGAAATAATAAATAAAACTGTTAATATTGATATTTTAACAATGATCAGTCAAAAGAATATTGGTTATATTAGTGATTATTTAATACCTTTAGGATTAGTAAATCCAGACGAGCCCGTCAAATTGCAAGTAAGATTTTTTATTGATGATATTTGTTATTTTTGGAAAGATGATGAGTTAATTCCTGCAGGCGGAGAAACTGAAGGTGGATTTGTATCAAGTCGTTTTGATGAAGTTAATAAGACGATTATTTTAAATTTAACAATTAATTTATCTACAGTCTTTATTAATTTTTTCTCGCATTATTATAAAAATAGAAAAAATCCAAGTGATTGGTTGTCTCTTGTAAATTCTGATGATGCAAATAGTAAAAGAAATAAAATGAGTGTATATTTAGCCATTAGACATGAAACTGAACATACTTATCAAATGTCTAATATGATGATTGATAGTTTACGTCGTGTTACCTATAATGATTTATTAACGAAACCTGACAATGTTACAAACGAGTTGGTTTGGTTAAAAAAGTCAGGTAAAATTAATAAATTGAAAAATCGCTTACATAAACAATCGACTTTTCAAAAATTAACAGCGAAAAGCTTTTCTGAAAATGGTACATTGGCTTCAGCTGGTGGATATGGGTATTTAAAAAATAGTTCGAATGATTTAAGAAATATATATAACTCATATGATACTCAAAACAATTTAAAGTTTAATCGACAATACGATTATGAAGATCTTGAATTAACTCCATTTTTAAATGATTTTGTAATTATATACGTCTCAGTAGCAAAAAATTTCTTTGGTGACGCATATTCAGCTACAAAATTTTTATTACAATTTTTTAAAACAGATTTTTTTAAAAATGAGTTTATAAATGAAGAGAATAATCAGCAAAAAATAGAAATATTTATGGATTATTTAAATGATGATCCTTCTTTGTTACTTAATAAAAATTTTAACTTTGAACCATTAATTCATCAGCACTTGGATTTCTCTTTTTATAATTTCACAGAAGATTTTAAAGATGCTTTATATGAATTTATTGAAGACTTTATTACTTTTACGCATCACACAGATTTTTATCGACTTTTCGAAATAATT
>Ga0194133_10001143_pt1 | contig 49309 bp, 45 predicted proteins | sample TA2KigOf40mmetaG_FD_155448 | JGI IMG/M metagenome (GOLD analysis project Ga0194133, IMG submission 155448) | Freshwater microbial communities from Lake Tanganyika, Tanzania - TA2015055 Kigoma Offshore 40m | ecosystem: Environmental > Aquatic > Freshwater > Lake | place: Tanzania: Lake...
GGGTGGAAATGTGGCCGATGAGAGCGCATCCCTAAGTTACCGAAATGCTATTTTTAACTCCTTCGTTTCTTACAATGGACGTTATCTCGACGGATATCGGAATAATTTCATGTACAGCCGTCAATTGCTTTCCAATGATTCGGTCAGTGTATTGGATCAGAACCGTCAAGGAACAGACCTCAACGCTGGTCATACCCTTCGTTTAGGATTTGATGTAACGCTCAAACACAACCGCAGTTTAACTTTTTCCTCTACCGGTTCATTGGGTCGCAGAGACCGAACCGGGGATTTGTGGAATACTCGGTTTGACGAAGATGCCATGGGAAATGCAACGGCAACAGGATTGTGGAGAAGGACTTCCTACGATCCAAGCAATCAAAAAAATGCAGAATTTAACTTAAACTTTCGCCAAAACTTTAAAAGTAATCGAGGATATATGACGGTAGACGGCACGCACTCCATGGGTGCGGATTACATTAAAGGATTTTACGATCAAATTTATTACACCTTGGATACGGTCCAGTTGACAACTCGTTCACCGCTTCGCCAACGCTTGAGTAACGACGAAAGTGTACGTGTCAGTACCTTGCAAACCGATGGGGTTTATTTGTGGCCAGATCTTTCCTTGAGGACGGAATTTGGCGCAAAAGGAATTGTGCGACATCAAGAGGTAGACACCTATTCAGAGACCATGGATTCCTTGACCAATAGCTATCAAGAAGACACGCTCTCCAATTTCTTGTACCACTACGACGAACAGATTTTCAGCGTATACGGAATCGTAGCCCATCAATTTAAAAAATTCAAATACCAATTTGGGATTCGATTGGAACAAGCCTATCAAATCCCCAACCTAATTTCGGATAGCAATCGCATCGTTAACCAGTATTTTAATTTTTTCCCATCCGCGCACATTCGTTACGTAGTAAAGCAAGATTCCGAATTGGGGCTTTCCTACAGCCGCAGAATCACACGAGCTTCTAGCTCGGATTTGAATCCTTTCACTTCGTATGCGGATCCTTTGAACTTGCAACGAGGAAATCCTTACTTGCAGCCTGAGTTCATTGATTCCTACGACTTCAGTTACAGCCAAGAAGCGAAGAAATTCAATTTTTCTACTAGTTTATTCTACCGTCGGACCACCGATATGATTTCTCGCATTCGATTGTTCAGTGAAAACAATGCCTCTGTGCAAACCTTTATCAATTTAAACACCTCTCACAGTCTAGGAACGGAGTTGGTTTTCAGTTATAAACCCACTTCGTGGTATCGTGCTACCTTGTCTTCCAATGTGAATTACATCAAATATGTAACGGAAACAACCAGTTGGAACCGATCCGGACTCAACGGAAGTGTTAAGCTGAATACCTCCGTGGATTTTTGGAAAAAAACCGCAACGTTTCAGCTCAATGTAAACTACATTGCCCCTAGAATTACGATACTTGGAACCGCTCAACGACGGGGAGCGATTGATGTAGCCTTTGACAAGCGCTTGGGTGAGCATTGGAGCTTGGGGTGTAAAGTTACCGATGTGCTGAACCGTCAAGGATTTTACGCCTACCTTCGTCAACCTAGCATAAGCCAAGACATAGAATTTAAGTGGTTAACCCGAAGGTTTTACATCAACGTTTCGTATAAATTTGGTAAACTTGAAATGACCAAACCCAAAGCAGGTCAGGAGGGTGGACCTTCAGATATGTAGGCATGAACAAAAAAAACAAGCAGCGCATCAACGTCGTGTATTCGACGAACCCCAACTTCCATTACGAAGAAGCTTCTGAGGAACAAGCGACGACCTTGGTGCCCAACCAACAAAAATTGTACGTTTCCATCGATCGAAAGCAGCGTGCGGGGAAAGAAGTAACCCTTGTGGAAGGATTTGTTGGCAGCGACGACGACCTCAAAGAGTTAGGCAAAATGCTCAAGTCCAAATGCGGAGTAGGTGGTTCAGCAAAAGACGGAGAAATCCTTATTCAGGGAAGCTTTAAACAAAAGGTGTTCGATTTGCTGATAGCTGCAGGGTATAGCCAAACCAAACAAAAAGGGGGAAATTAAAAAAGGCCCGAAGGCCTTTTCTCTGAGCGATAAAATCTTATCGTTTAATCAATTTAGAAGTGAAGGTAGTGTCACCCACGTTCAATCGTAACACATAGGTTCCAGTACTAATGTTTTCGAGGGAGATTTGTCCCATAGCATCACCGGAACCCTTTTGAATGCTGCGACCGTTGAGGTCAAGGATTTCGTATTTAAATGCCTCGTTCACATCCACGTTCAATAAATTGAAGGCCGGATTTGGGAATACCTTTATTTTCTGTGACAATTCATCGATACCTTCTGTAGCGATATTCACGTTGTAGGTGGTGTTCGTTACAATCGCAGGGTTCCAATCAAAGAAAATGTGTGCAGTATTGGTAATCTCACTTCCGATGCTGTTGCCTATGTTCTCTTGAATTCGGTACATGAATTCACCGTGGCTTTCTGGCTCGTTGGTGGTTGAATCCGGCAACCAGATAGCGTTGAATTCAAAGTGCATAATTCCATTGCCCATATTGACCACTTGCATATCGTGGGAACTGTAAATTACATTAAATGAAGTCCAATCCAAGTCGGCATCTAAGGTGTCCACTACCACCACGTTTTGTGCTGGAGCATTTCCCGTATTTTGAAAACGAACGGTGTAGGTAAGCACGTCTTGAACTCCCGATTCTATTTCGTCCGTTGCAAAAAGGTTGTTGTTGTGATAAAATGCTGGTTTTAATACGTTTTTATCGTTCGGGTCGTAGGCGTTACCAAGCACTTGTAGCAAAGCGCCATTGTTATTTTGCAGGTTGCAATCTTGAACGTTCCCAGTTGGCGTGATGGTGCTGGTAAAATAATGGTTTGCACCGTTGAGAAGTCCGCCTGGTATGTTGAAAGTTATGATATCCGTGTTGCTGTATCCACTCCACGCGTTCGGTAAGTTCCATGTGAGGGTGTTTCCTGCTAGGGTATAGCCTGGAGTGTTGATGGATGCTGTATTTACGGTAACTCCTGCAGGAAATGTGAACGTTAAGGTATAGGTTCCGGAGGAGCTAGGACCATAATTCCCCCAATTCAATTTGATGGATGCCGTTGTATTTTGGTAATATCCAATCCATGGCGTTACGGTGGTCCATAAGTTTGCACATCCGTTTCCAGCACCCCCGCCGCAGTTGATGGGAAGGTTTCCGGTTTGATTGGCAGGAATCGTAACGACCCCAAAATTGGCCGTATACCCCAAATAGGCTAAGTAATTTTGGTTCACTGTCGCTAAAACAAAATTGGCATTCGCCAAGGGACCGCAATAGGTGAAATATCCAGTGGAATCCGTGAAAACAACCACCGAATTGATGTTGTTTGGAGGCGTAGCTGTAAGATTAACAGGGGCATTTGCAAGCGCTAATTCTCCTGCATCCATTGTTCCATTGTTGTTCGCATCGCAAAACACATATCCAGAGTAACAATTGGGATTTCCGTTATTGGCGCCGCAATTTAATGCAAATGATACGTTGGGAGGAACAGCTCCGGCGTTGCAAGGCATGTTCATAACCGTATCCATCATGAGGTTCGCGGGAAAACCGTGTTGGCTCAACCAATTTCCATTAAGTGAAACAGCGGTTAACGCGTTAGGAAGAGCGTTGTACGTAGCACTGTAATTTCCTTGCAGGTTGGTATAAACTACCATAGAACCGCTACCGTAATTCACCACCACGGGTGCATTGCTGATGGGAGTATCGTTTCCGTTGAACTGACCATCGTTGTTTTGATCGCAGAATACCTTACCTGTCAAGCACATCGGGCTGATGTTTCCACCGCCGTTTCCGCAATTCAGGGTAATTACCACGGTTTGGGCACCTGCGCCAGCCGTTAATGCTGGAGGACCTTGAATGTTATCAATGACATAATTATTGGCCGCGAGCCAAGCCGGGTCGATACCTAAGGTGTACAATCCGGGTTCAACCCCCGTGAAATTGTAGAAATTATTCACCATGTTGCCCGTGTAAGTTTGGCCTGAACCTGTAATTACCAGAGGAATAGGCACATTGTTTAGGGTTGAATCGATGGTTCCGTCGTTGTTGCAATCAACTTGTACGAACGAATACACAGGGAGTTGACAAGAACCCAAGGTTAAAACCACGGAGTCACTCACCCATGTTTGATTTGAAAAATTCATAATATTCACGGTAACGGTGTAGTTTCCTGGACCGGGATACGTATGCTGCGGAGTAGGTTGAACTGGAATTACCACGCCAGTATTGGAAACGCCACCGTTGAAGGTATTTGAGGCACCATCACCCCAATTAACAATGAACTGAAACTGCGAAGCGGTAAAATTATTCCCCGTCATAATCCAAGGCAAAGTGTAAGAGGATTGCGCATTGTTCGGGGCGGATTGAGCGAAAAACCCAAGATTAATGGCGGTGTCGCAACGCGTTGTAACGGTATTGGGCATCAGGTTTAGTCCTGTCAAAACATAGCCCGCTTGGGAGAAGGCAGAAAGCGATAAACCGGTAAGAAAGAAGAGGGTAAATAATTTTTTCATATCAGGGATTTAACAGATTTGAAGACGCAACGCAGTAAACAAACGTTGCCCCGCCGAACGAAGATACCAATTTTTCTTACCTTCGTAAAAAACCGTTGATGGACCGCACGAAGTTAGTGGAGTTTGGAAATCTTGAATTGCTTGCACGGCAAGTTGTGGAAGGTTTTATAACGGGAATGCATAAAAGTCCTTTCCACGGTTTTTCGGTAGAATTTGCCGAACATCGGATCTACAATCCCGGGGAATCAACTCGTCATATTGATTGGAAATTATACGGAAGAAGCGATCGCTTGTATACCAAAAAACACGAAGAAGAAACCAATTTGCGGTGCCAGATGGTCATCGATTGTTCGCCTTCCATGTTCTTTCCTTCGGACCAAGAGGAACATAAATTGATGCACGCAGTGCATTCAGCCGCCAGCCTCATGGAATTGTTGAAACGACAGCGCGATGCCTACGGAGTCACCTTGTTTCATGAAGAGATTTTGTTGCAAACGGCTTCGCACTCATCGCCTGCTCATCAGCGATTTGTTTACGCAGAATTAGAGAAATACCTTGCCAAATACGAGCCCTCCAACAGCACCGACACCCATTTAGCTAAAGTCTTGAATGAAGTTGCGGAAATCATTCCCCGAAGAGGTTTGGTGATGGTTTTTACGGACTTTTGGTCCACAAAGGAAGATCAAGAAGCTTTGTTAAATGCCTTGAATCATCTTAAACATCAACGCCATGAAGTAGTACTTTTTCATCTTTTTAGTCAAAAGTTCGAGGAGAACTTTGAACTAGAACAGCGTCCTTATGTTTTAGTGGATATGGAAACCGGTGAGGAATTGAGGATATTACCAAATGAATTTAAGAAGTTTTACCAGGAGGCGTACCAAAAGGGCATGAAAGAGCTTACCTTAAAATGCGGTGATTTAGCCATTGATTTTGTACCCCTTGCCATCGAAGAGGGATACCATCAGGTACTGTTGCGTTATTTATTGAAACGCCAAGCATTGCTTTAAGAGACCTACGAATGACCGCAGAAGAAATAATACAGCCAATTCTTGAGGATTTAAAAGCCTTCGAGACGTATTTCTCGAAAACGATGAAGTCTGAAGTGCCTCTTTTGGACAAGGTTACGCATTATTTAGTCAAACGAAAGGGTAAGCAAGTAAGGCCCATTTTTGTTTTTTTGTCGTGCCGTCTTTTTACGGAAACCAATCAAAAAACTTTGGACGCCGCTTCCTTAGTGGAATTGCTGCACACTGCGACGCTCGTTCACGACGATGTAGTGGACGATGCCAACGAACGTCGGGGATATTTTTCGGTAAATGCCCTTTGGAAGAACAAAATTGCCGTATTGGTAGGCGATTACATGCTTTCAAAGATTCTTCTTTTATCCTTAGAAACAGAAAACACCGACCTGCTTGCGGTGATCGCAAGAGCGGTGCGGGAAATGTCCGAAGGCGAATTGTTGCAGATTGAAAAAGCACGAAAATTGGACATTACGGAAGAGGTATATTTTGAGGTAATTCGTAAGAAAACAGCCTCTTTAATTTCGGCGTGTTGCGAGGCGGGATGCATGGCCTCCGGGGCGATAGAGCACAGAGAGACGATGCGTTTGTTTGGGGAATATGTAGGTATGGCATTTCAGATAAAAGATGATATCTTTGATTACGGTTCATCCCAAGAAATTGGAAAACCTACTGGCAACGATATTCGCGAACAAAAACTCACATTACCCTTGATTCATGTCTTGAACAATGCGGGGGAGTCGGAACGAAAAGAACTGAGGTATATTCTCAGGAATCGATTCGATAACGAAAAGTACATACGTCGAGCCATTGAGTTGGTGGTAAAAGCAGGAGGCGTGGAATATGCTTATGCACGTATGTTGAAATTCGGCGAAGATGCGAAGAAATTGTTGGAGCCATTTGGTGAAAATGAGGCCAAGAAAGCCTTAGTGGGATTGGTTGACTACGCGATGTTTAGAAAAAAATGAAACATAAATTCTTACTCTTGTTATTGGGATTGGTACTTACAGTTGCCTGTAAAGAGAATACCGAGAAAACGCAATCCCCGCAGGAAAGTCTGGTAGAAATTAAGGATGGTTTGTACTCTGAATGGTATCCCGGTAAAAAGCAGCTTAAATTTCGTGGTGCCATAGATTCGATGGGTCAGCGAGATGGAAAATGGGAGTTTTATTCTGAACGCGGACTCGTTTTGTCCATGACCGAATACAGCCATGGTAAAAGGAATGGGTTCAGCATCGTCAAATATCCGAACGGTAGAATCAATTATCGAGGAGAATACAGCAATGATGAGCAGGTCGGTCGCTGGACCACTTACGATACAACGGGAAAGGTGATTGATGAAAAAATAATTCAAGAAAATCCATGAGCAAAATTCCCGGCCACATCATTGATGATATCATGACCACTTCACGCATTGAGGAGGTTATCGGTGAATTTGTGCAATTAAAGCGATCAGGATCGAATTTGAAAGGTTTGAGCCCTTTTACCAATGAGAAAACACCGTCGTTTATGGTGTCACCGGCGAAGCAAATTTTTAAATGTTTTTCGACAGGGAAAGGGGGTACCGTAGTCAGTTTCCTGATGGAAAAAGAACATTATTCCTACCCTGAAGCGTTGCGCTGGTTGGCAAACAAGTACAATATTGCGATTCCTGTTGAACAAGAGCTTACTGCCGAACAGGTTGCAGCTGCTGGTGAAAAAGATACGCTGTTCATTATCAATGAATTTGCAAAAAACCACTTTGTCAATTCCATCAAAAATACCGATGAAGGGAAATCCATAGGTCTCTCGTACTTTCGCCAACGCGGGTTTAGTCAAGATACCATGGATAAGTTTCAACTGGGATATTGTTTAAATACCGGCGCTGATTTAACCGACGCGGCATTGGAAAAGGGCTATAAATTTGAATATTTGGATAAGGTGGGTCTTTCAAAAGAGCGCGACGGTAAAACTTTCGACTTTTTCAAAGGAAGGGTTATTTTTCCCATTCATAGTGCCTCTGGAAGAGTGCTGGGCTTTGGTGGAAGAACCCTGTTGAACGATAAAAAGATTGCTAAATATTTTAATTCGCCTGAAAGCCCTGTTTACAACAAAAGCGAAATTCTTTACGGACTCTATTTCGCAAAAAGCGAGATCATTAAATTGGACGAATGCTTGTTGTGCGAAGGATATACAGATGTTATAAGCATGCATCAGTCCGGAATGTGCAATGCGGTTTCAAGTTCTGGCACCTCGCTCACCAAAGAGCAGATACGATTGATTGCGCGTTATACAAAAAACATTACGATCCTCTTTGACGGGGATTCTGCGGGCATAAAGGCTTCTTTTCGCGGAATTGATTTAATATTGGAGGAGGGCTTGAACGTCAAAGTGCTTTTATTCCCCGACGGAGAGGACCCTGACTCTTTTGCAAGGAAAAACAACCGTGAGGAATTGGTTGAATTCATTCAAAAAAACCGGCAAGATTTCATCGCATTCAAAGCAGGAGCCTTGTTAGAACAAGTAGCCGACGATCCCCTGCAGAAAGCTAAACTCATTAAAGAAATCATTCATTCTATTTCACTCATTCCCGATCCGATAACCCGAAGCGTTTACACCAAGGAAATCGCCTTAAAATATCAAATCGAGGAATCCTTAATCAGCAGCGAAATCGCCCGTTTAAGGTCGGGTAAGTGGGCGGACTCCGTGGATGAATCTTGGCTGAAGGATACTCCTATCTTACAGTCTGATACTTCAAAACCGGCGGAAATGCCATTGCTTAACGTTTCATCTGAAGCGATTGAGAAAGATTTAATTCGGATCATGTTGAAATACGGAGATCAAGAAATAAGCCTTGATGACCGATCAGAAAATTATACAATAAGCGAGTTCATTATTGACGATTTGACGCGGGATGAGTTGTCGTTTAACCACGAGGTATGTCGTAAAATTTACGGGGAGATTGCAGCGGGAGTGGCTGAACAAATAATTTATACCAGCAACTATTTTTTACGGACCGAAAACGCTGAAATGGTACAATTGACCTCAGAGCTTATTGGCTTTGAAGAGGAACTGAGTACGGCATGGGAAAGTAAGTTCAAAATTCATACAAAGCACGAGTCCAACGATTTAGGAAATACCCTGATGCAGACTTTATACAATTTTAAGCAAGCTAAAATTGGCGAATTAATCAGTAAATTACAAATTCAGTTGAGCGATGAAACCCTTCCCCCGGAAGAATTTTTGGTAATTTTGAGCCAACAAATGATTTATGAGAAAATAAAGCAGCAACTGTCCATGCGAAATGGACGCATTATTTTGAAGTGATGTTTAGTAATACCTTATTTAAGATTGGACCATTTAATATTTGTCTTTGGAATTTTTTATTTCTCCTCTTAATTTTCTTTTTGGCCTTTGTTGTCCGAAAACTGTTGGCGAAATTTCTACGAAGAACGCTAAAAAGCAATAACATACTCATTGAAGGTAGAAGGGAGACGTATTTTAAACTTTTTACGCAAAGTGTTTATTTACTGGCCCTGTACGTGGCTGTTTACAGTTTTCGATTTAATAATCCCAATGTAACATTCAAGGAATTCATCAATTATAACCTATTGCAAATAGGTGCCCTAAAGCTCTCCCTTTATAACGTTATCCTTGTTGTCGCAATTTTTATTTTCGCGCGAATTACCATCAGCCTGTATAAGTTATATGTGGGCAGAAAAACAAGTTCAAGCCAAAACCGTAATCATGATATCGCTTTTGTTTACGTGCAGATTGCGAGCTACATCATTTATGTCATTGCTTTTTTGTTGTCGATAAATGTTCTCGGATTAGATATTTCGTTGATTATGACGGGATCTGTCGGGCTTTTAGTGGGCATTGGTTTAGGGCTGCAGGATGTCTTTAAAGACACCGTTGCAGGGATTGTTTTATTGGTAGAAGGCAATATCAAAGTGGGGGATATCGTGGAAATTAATTCGGATAAAAACCAATTGAATAAAAATTATTCTTCCGTTATTATTGTCAAAATTTTGAAAATCAGTGTGCGTACAACCCACATCCAAACGCGGGAAGGGAACATTCAAATCTTACCCAATTCCCACCTGACGCAAAATAAAGTGGAAAACTGGAGCCACAGCTCGCGATTAACGCGGTTTGGCATTCAGGTGCAAGTGGAGTATGGCAGCGATACATCCCTCGTTTCAAAAATCCTCATGGAGGTCGCGGCCAATAACCCCATGGTTGACTCAAAGGAACCTGCTGATGTTAGGCTTTCCAATTTTTCGGAAAGCGGGATCGATTTGGAACTTATTTTTTGGGCAAAAAACACCTGGGAGATTCAGGATATCAAGTCGAATTTACGGTACGAAATCGATCGGCTATTTCGTGAGAATAATATTCATTTTGCGTATCCAACCCGAACAATCATCAATAAAAGCTAATCGATTAAGCAGCGCTTGTAGAGGTGTATCGTGTTCTCAATACCGTAATACAATGCGTCTGAAATTAGAGCGTGACCTATGGAAACTTCCTTCAGCTGCTGTACGTTTTGCTTAAAGAAACGGAGGTTTTCTAAACTGAGGTCGTGACCGGCGTTGATGCCCAAGCCGCACTCAACGGCGAACTTACTTACAAGAGCATAAGGCTGTACAGCAGCTATCCGATCCTGTGAGTAGCCATAGGCGTAAGGACCGGTATACAACTCAATGCAGTGCGCTCCTAATTTAGCAGCCTGTTCGATTTGCTTGAGTTCGGGCGCTACAAAAAGTGAACTTCGGATGCCTAACGCGTGAATTTTTGAAAGGCATTCTTTCAGAAAATCGAAATTTTTTTGAATATCCCATCCTTCGGATGAGGTTAAAATATGCGGCCCGTCAGGGACTAAGGTGGCCTGAGCAGGTTTTGCCTTTTCGAGGATCTTAAAGTAACGCTCATCCGGATAACCCTCAATGTTATATTCTTGGGCAACAACAAGGCTCAAATCAAGGGCATCTGATGCAGTGACGTGTCGTTCGTCAGGTCGTGGATGGACGGTTATTCCGTCGGCACCAAAATTCTGACAATCTATGGCAAATTGAATAAGGTTCGGCATGTTGCCGCCTCGGGCATTTCGTAGGGTCGCAATTTTATTAATGTTAACGCTGAGCCTTGTCATTCTTGGACATCAAAATTACGAACTATCCGTGGATTTCTCTAACTTTACTGAATTATGAGGGCTATTGAAATGTTGTCAGAGGATATTCCGCCTCTCTTACATACAGACTCAGGCGAAAAGGTTCTGCTGTGGATGGATGAATTCAAGGTAAGCCATTTGCCCGTATTGAAAAACGGCAATTTTGTCGGGGTTGTCTCTGAGTCTGCGGTTCTTGACCACCTCAATCTTGACGAGGATTTAGACCACCTTTTTGCGCATTTACCTAGGCCTTTTGTCGAGGAAAACACCCACATCTATGATGTCTTACTGAAAATCTCGAACGAAAAATTATCCGTACTCCCCGTATTAAGTGAGTCGGAAGAGTACCGGGGATGCATTTCCATTTATGGCATAATGTCCATAATGTCCAATTTCGGAAGCCTCAAAGAAAATGGTGGCGTTTTAATTTTAGAAATGAACGCTATCGATTACAGTTTGGCCCAGATTGCTCAAATTGTTGAAAGTAATAATGCCAAAATTTTGAGTTCCTTTATTACTTCTGCCGAGGACAGCACGCGCGTTGAAGTTACCATCAAAGTGAATTTATCCAATCTTACAGCCATTATTCAAACCTTTGATCGTTATGAGTACACGGTGAAGGATGCGTTTCAGGACAAAGATGCCGAGTCAGATTTGAGGAGGAGGTATGAGGCGCTTATGAATTTTATGAAATTTTAAACATGAGGATAGCTATTTACGGTTTTAAATTTACCCGTCAAAGTTTGGAATACCTGATCCAAGTGGTAAACGAGTGTAAAAAACGAACTTGGGAAGTGGTGTTCGAGGAGGAGACCCTTCGGTTCATTCGGGCTAAATTTGATTATCATCCCGCTTGCGAAGTGTACACGAACCACGTGAATTTTTTGGAAGGGATTGATTTAATGATTTGTTTGGGGGGCGATGGCTCTTTTTTACGAGCAGTTCGGTACATTCGCAGTTCGGGAGTGCCTATTTTAGGAATCAATACCGGACGTCTTGGCTTTTTAACCAATATTTCTAAAGAAGCCATCGCCGACACCTTCCATTTGCTGGAGAGCCGCGAATACGAGTATCAGAAAAGATCCTTGTTGCAAGTTAAAACGCAAGGGGAAATCTTTGATGATGAAAATTTTGCGCTGAACGAACTTACTATTACGAAAAAGGATTCCTCATCGATGATCATTGTGCATGCCCAACTCGATAATAAATACCTAAATTCATATTGGGCCGACGGCCTTATTGTTGCCACACCTACCGGATCTACCGGCTACAACTTGAGTTGTGGAGGCCCCATCATTACACCGGGCTGCAAAGTGCATATCATTACTCCTATTGCCGCTCACAACTTGAATGTCCGACCGGTGGTCGTTCCAGATCACCTGCCCATCGATTTGAGTTTAGAAAGTCGGGATCGCACCTGCCTGGTTAGCTTGGATGGAGTCACCAAGAACATTAAACAGGGGGAGGTAATACGGGTTACAAAGGCTGATTTTTTATTAAATGTTATTAAATTTGAACACACAAATTTCTTGGATACAATTCGTAACAAAATGTATTGGGGAATTGATAAACGAAATTAAATGATGAAAACACATGCCCTAATCTTCGGATTTGTTGCCTTCTCTTTCCTGACCTTTGGTCAAAAGGCTAAATCAAAAAAAGTGGTTCTTAACAACGATATAGATACCGTATCCTATCTCATGGGAGTTAATATTGGTAACAGCCTCGGAAAGGAAATGAGCGAAGCGAATTTTGAGTTAATCGTTCAAGGATTTCGCGATGCCATTGCCAAAGGACCTTTGGTGTGTCAAGACAGCTCGGATATGATTCTTTCCATGTATTTTCAGGAAAAAGCAACGAAAAAACAAGCTCAAGAAGACAAAAAGAATGAGGTTTATAAGGTAGCTGGAGAAAAATTCATGGTGGATAATGCCAAGAAAGCAGGCGTAAAGACCACGGCAAGCGGCCTTCAATACGAGGTGATGCGCGAAGGAGAGGGAGGACACCCTACGGCCGAATCCAAAGTGAAGGTGCATTATCACGGCACCACCATTGAAGGCATAGTCTTTGATAGCTCTGTGGAGCGAGGTGAGCCCATTGAATTTGGCTTGAATCAGGTAATACCTGGTTGGACGGAAGGGGTTCAGCTAATGACCAAAGGAGCAAAATATAAGTTTTACATTCCTCAGGAATTAGCGTACGGATCTTCTTCGCCGACTCCGGTCATAAAGCCTTTTTCCCCGCTGGTATTTGAAGTTGAATTATTAAGTTTTGAGTAATATGAAACAGTTTTTAACCCTTTTGTGGATAATGTCTTTGGGGGTTGGTTTGGCCCAAGTTTCACAACTTGCAGACGGATTGTACGTGAAATTTGCAACCAGCAAAGGAGACATTATTTGCCAATTGGAGTATAAAAAGGTGCCTATGACGGTGGCTAATTTTGTGGGTCTTGCGGAAGGAAAACTCAACGTAGATACCGTGAAAATTTCTAAGCCCTTTTTTAATGGGTTGAAATTTCACCGCGTTATCGCTAATTTTATGATACAAGGTGGGGATCCGGCAGGAAACGGTTCCGGTGGTCCCGGATATAAATTTTACGATGAAATCGACACCTCCTTGAAGCATCTTTCCCCGGGCATCTTATCGATGGCCAACTCAGGCCCCAACACCAATGGCAGCCAATTTTTCATTACCCACAATGCCACGCCTTGGTTGGATGGGAAGCATACGGTGTTTGGGCATGTGGTTCAGGGGCAGGATGTGGTAAATGCCATTCAGCAAAACGATGTTATGACCACGGTAAGCATCGTGCGGGTTGGTAAAGAGGCCAAGGCATTCGATGCTCAACGATCTTTCGATACTAAGTTTTTACAAGTTAAGGAGATAGAAAAAATGCGGCTTGCTGCGTTTGCTAAAATTGCGGCAATGAGCGATGCCGAGTATGGTTCGGATTTCAAACTTCGCGTTAGCGCCAAGGATCAACGTGAGGGACTTACTCAAACGGCCAGCGGTTTAATGTACGTGATTGAAAATCCGGGAGAGCCGTATAAAGCCGAATTGGGGGCTAAAATGTCCTTGCACTACCGAGGTTCATTTCTGGCAACGGGAGAAAAGTTCGACGCGTCGTACGATAGAAATGTTCCCATGGATTTCAATTATCAGATACAACGCATGATTCCTGGCTTTGAAGAAGGTCTGAAACTCATCGGGAAAGGAGGGAAAGCCACCTTATATTTACCCTATCGGTTGGCCTACGGAGCTCAAGGAAATCCGCGCATAGCAGGGTATTCTGATTTAGTGTTTGAAATAGAAATGTTAAATCTTGAGCCGCCATTAAAAGGAAACGAACCGGTTGTTCCCCACAACCATGACGGTCACGACCACGACGGTCACGACCATAAACACTAGGGAAATTGTTATTTCGGTTGTTGTTGAAGGCTATTTAAGAACGTACTAAGGTCGACCCTTGGTTCCAAATTCTTGCGACAAAAATTGTTGGTCGACAATAAAGTAATTGAATACAGCATTTATTTAAAAACCTCTTGGTTTAGATTAGAATTCAAACCTTCTAGGTAATTTTACAAAAAAAATATTTCATCAGATGGTACAGATTATCCGTTCTTTTTTCATTTTGGTAGGCTTTGGCGGTTTTGCACTAGCTCAGGATACGTTTTCTATTGTAGCGGCAGATTCGTCCACACGGGAAGTTGGAAGTGCAGGGGCCTCTTGCGTGGATTTATTTACCTTTGGTTTAACGGATCCCAGTTTTCTCGGTGATTTAGTGCCGAACGTAGGTGCAATAAACAGCCAAGCTTCCTATTTACCTACGAATCAAAACAATGCGCGAACGCGAATGCTCGCAGGGGATTCGCCTGCGGCCATCGTCAATTGGCTTATTGCCAATGATGCTCAATCCAACCCGCAAGTTCGTCAATACGGCATAGTAGGCTTTAATGGTTCAACAACCAGTGCTTCAGGATTTACGGGTACCAATTGCATGGACTATAAAAACCACCTAACGGGGAGCATTAACGGCATTTATTATTCGATTCAGGGAAATATTCTATTAGGGCAAAACATACTTGACTCCATGGAATTTATGTTTCGAAACGCAAGTGGCGACTTATCTTGTCGACTGATGGCTGCGCTGCAGGGTGCGAACGTGGTTGGAGCAGATACGCGTTGTGCCGTTTATGGAACCTCCTCCTTGTTCGCCTTTCTTAAAGTAAGCCAGCCCACCGATGCCTATAATAATCCCTCTTTTAAAATTGGGGTTCGAACCAGCGGCGGAACAAACATCGAACCTATTGATTCCCTTCAAACCTTGTTTGATGCCCAAAAAAATTGTGGGAATGCTAGCATACATTTACCATCTGGAGTCAACCCCATTAACATTTACCCCAACCCCTCTTGTGGCGATTTCACCCTAAAATTACCTGCCGAATCAGGATCCATGTACGTGGTAGATATGTTGGGAAGGCTAATCTTAAAATCAACCATTCAGGCCGGAATGACCTCTTTTTCCATCGATAAACCGGGAATGTACATGGTCACGGTTTCTACCAACCTAGGCACCTGGGTGCAAATGATTCTGGTGGATGCGCATTGAGATGTTGATAAACCAACCCGTTAATTGGCGAAAATCATAGGCTTCCTTGCGATTTCTATGCCATCCAACACCAGCGAATAATAGTAAACTCCTGTTTTTCCGTAACCGTGCTGGTAAAATACTTCATTGATTCCTGGATTTAACTCCATGTTGAATTGTTCCACCAGTTTACCGTTCAAATCCCTGATGTGAATCTGTGCTTTTTCATAGGTAATTGGCGTGTTTACGGCCACGACCACGACGGTCACGACCATAAGCATTAAGGTTCATTCTTCTTTTTATAGACGATTTCACCGGACACAAGAGTTTTTAACAGCTCAAAGGCCTCTACATCGCTTAGGGTTTCCATGTACATGACCAAACCTTGTTCGTTGGGACTCATTTTAGAGATGTCAACACCTCGGATTATGGTGGGGGTTGGTTGTTTCAAAACACTGTCCTTAGGTACGATTGTGCTTTGAGCCATTGCTTGTAGGCTAATGGTCAACAAAGCGGGGTAAATATAGAATTTCATAATTATTGATGATCTATGGTTAATGCTAGTAACCTCTTTTAATGAGAGCAGCCACATAGGCATCCATTTCATCGGTAAAGGTAGCACCAATGCGATTTGATAAACTATGGTGGGATGCCTCAAAACGTACCGAATATCCTTGGTCCAGAGGTGAAATAATGATCATGGTGGTAACGGTGGAAATGGTATATTCTGGCCCTTTTATTATGCGGTTGTGCGATGGTGAATTTTGCCAACCTTTAACCGCTTCATCCGCAAGGTATCGAAAATCACCTTTACGGAGATTATCTACAAGGGTAAATTGATTGGGTGTATTACCTTTGCTGACAAGACTGAACAGGCATTCGGTGTTGCAAAGATACCCAACGCTGTCGGAGTGTACACTTTTACCTGAAAGAGCATTGCCATTCGTTACACGACGGCTAAATGCGCGCATTAGTCCTGTCTCAAAAATGGTTGCTTTCGGAATATTGAGTGAGGCACGGTAATCATTGATTTTTTGCCAAATCAGCCGATCCAAGACTTCCGATTGAATGGTGTCTTGGGAAAACGCAAAGCACGGTAAAAACGCAATGATAAAGCAAAGGACTTTCATAGGCATGTTGCAGTATTTATTTCGGTGGTTTCTGAAGTGTGTCGGTAAGAGCCTTCATTTGTTCTTCCGACAGCGCACTGGACACCCATTCTGCACGCTCTTTGGGCGGCAAGGAAAGGATGTAGATCGCCAATGCCCTTTGTTGGGCGAGAATTCCCTCTTCTTCGGTAGAATCAGGTGCAGACCATTGTATGGATGCGTCTTCTAAATTTAATGGTCCTGGACCGGAGTTCCTTGCACAGGATGAAAGTAAAACCAACGCAGCAAAAACGCTGAGGATGAAACGAAACAGGGTCATGGGTAGGATAGGTTAGGGTTTTTCGAAGGATTTAAGTACAATCGGTTCTTTGGGTACGGTGAATTTTCCACGTTCCATGAAAAATACAGAAGCAAATTCTTGTTTTTGTTCGGGGGTCCAGCATTCGGCGGCTTCGGAAAGAAGGTCTAAGGATTTGGAAAGTGATTTCAATTCTGAGGAGTCAGCTTGATTAGATACCTGAGCGCAAACCCAAGTGGCAGGAAACAGAAGGAACAAGAAGAGGTAAGTTTGCATAGTTGAGTGGTTCATGGTTCCGTAATACAAAAAAATGGTTTGGTTACATTCAATTGGAAGGCAGTAACGAAACGAATTACGCACGTTATTTGTTTTTAACCCAAAAGCTATTTTATGGTGAAGTCCCCAGTGATGTTTTGTAGTTTTTGGTTGCTCTTCGCGAGCTGTAGCATGCATAAACCCCTTATTCCGAGTAGCATTTCTGAGATGGGACCACCGAAGAGCACGTTCATTGAAAAGCAAAGAGGAGTGCAAAGCGATTTTGAGATTATGAAAGGTTGGACCGAGGAAGAAAGGCAGTACTTCATCGACCATTTCGTGTATAAAAGCATTGAAATAAGGAATGATACATTGGTTTTTGTGAGGTGATAAGATCTCATGTACAAGGGACAAAGCTTGATGTAGCAAAGGATAAAGCGCTTGGTTTTTCTTGCGATATTCGCAATTGCAACTTCCCTCTCCGAGGAGAAGGAGTCAGAAGGGAGGGACTAATTTTAAATAAAAATGAGATGAGCAGTCTAAGCAAGTTAAAATTCTATTCTTTGAATATGAGGGTTAATTCCTCTCGAATAAAACTTGTATCAGTACCTTTCTTCTTGTGGATTACATTCTTTGACTTTTCCCAATCGGAGTCAATAGTAATTAATCCTTCTTTAATCTATATGCATGTCCATGATGTAGTAGACACTGCAGTTTCTTCTTATACTCCTTTGGGGTGTACCACAAAATCCTATACATTCGATGTTGATCAAAATAATGTTACTGACTTTACGCTAACCACTTTATGTTACATGGGGGGATCTGGAGGTTATAAGAAAATAACATTAAGTTCATCTGACAGCAGTTACTTTGCGATTGATACGAATGTAATTGATACAATTGGATCCATTGTTGCGGGCCAAATTGTATATAATCCGGCGTATTTTTCGTTGGTTAAAGCATTTGAGTGGAATGATTCCATTAAAATGGAACAATGCAATCAGCAAGCGGTAAAGAATATTGTGGATTACTCTTATGGTAATTATCCCAGTTTTATCAGTTATCATTCCATGGATTCATGGATATCCGGAGACCATTACATTGGGTTTAGAAAGCAAATTAATGGCATCAATCATTTGGGTTGGATTAAGTTATCGGTATCAAATTACAACCAATTCGTTGTTAAGGAATATGCCTTAAGTTTTTTAGATTCCCCGATTAAAATATTTCCCAATCCTGTAGTTGACAATGTAACCATACAATGTGGTTATTTGGAAAGCTCGGATTTTAAGGTATACAATCTTTTAGGGGAAATTGTCCTTCAAAGCAAATTAGTAAAAGGTTTGAATCAGGTTGATTTAAGTGAATTGCGTCACGGTGTGTATTCTCTTCAAGTTTCAGGGTTGGATTATTTGATTCGAAAACAAATTGTTAAGTTGTGATTTTTAAGTTTTAGAATACTTTGTGATCGATAATCTGTTTGGGAGGGTTAGCTACGCTGAACCCCTGCACTAACGTGCAATGGATCAAAAAGCTTCATCGCAAGGCGATGCTGTCTTTTTTTGCTTTCCCAAATTTGAGGACGAGTCCTCATTTGTGTCCACAAAAAAAGCCACTCCAGAGGAGTAGCTTTTTGATCAGAGTGGAGTCGGAGGGGTTCGAACCCTCGTCCAAACAATGGGAATTCAAGCTTTCTACATGCTTATTTCCTGGTTAGTTTTCGATCCAAGAGTGGACAGGAACACCCGGTCTTGAACTTAGCCACTGAGTTCTCGTAACCGCTTAGTAGCCTCACGTTTACCAGCCCGATGGGATGAACCTTCGATGGGTAAGCAAAACGGGCCGTCGCCTACCGAAGGTACTTGTTCAACCTACTGTGCTTCAGTTGAATTAAGCCAACTAACATTCCGTTAATTAAGCAGCAAGTGCGTATGACGTATTGTCATTTATTGTTCGTGACAAGATATTATAGAGGTTCACCACAACCCTCTGCATGCTGACACCTGACTGCCGCTATCGCTGTCAAATCCAATGTCGACCCCAAAGAACGTTGTACAAAGTTACGCGCTTTTAGCCCTGAAATAACAATTTTTAAGCGAGTTTCTTTAATTTTAGCAAACTAAGGTCAACCCTATGAACTACCCTTATCAAATTTGCTCTTTGGCGGAGTATCAAGAGCATTATCAAAAAAGTATTGAAAACCCCGAATCGTTTTGGGCATCTATCGCAGCGAATTTCCAATGGAAAAAACCATGGGATAAGGTCCTGAACTGGAATTTCACCGACCCCGATGTGCGCTGGTTTGATGGGGCGCAACTCAATATAACTGAAAATTGCCTTGATCGTCATTTAGCTACCCAGGGGAATACCACCGCCATTCTTTGGGAATCCAATAATCCGGAGGAAGCTTTTCGCGCAATTTCCTACACGGAACTTCATCACCTAGTGAATCAATTCGCGCGGGTACTGCTCAATCATGGGGTGCAAAAAGGCGACCGCATATGCCTTTACATGGGAATGATTCCAGAATTAGCCATTGCTACCTTGGCTTGCGCTCGCATTGGCGCTATTCATTCCATTATTTTTGGTGGGTTTTCTGCCCAAGCCATTGCGGATCGCGTCGCAGATGCGGGCGCTACCTGCATCGTAACTTGCGACGGAGCCTACCGCGGAGCAAAAGATATACCACTGAAATCGGTGGTGGATGAGGCTTTGAAATCTGCCAATTCCGTAGCATCCGTCATCGTTTATGAGCGCACAAAAACGGCTTGCACCATGCAAGAAGGACGCGATTTTTGGTGGCATGATGAAATCAATCGGGTAGCAAACGAAGGGAATTGGAATGTGCCTCCTGTAGCCATGGAAGCCGAAGATCCTTTATTTATTTTGTATACCTCGGGCTCTACGGGCAAACCGAAAGGAGTCGTGCACACCACAGCAGGTTATATGGTTTGGGCCAATTATACGTTCGTAAACGTGTTTCAATACCAACCCGGACAAGTGCATTTTTGTACCGCGGATATTGGTTGGATAACCGGTCACAGTTACATCATCTATGGACCTTTGAGTGCTGGTGCCACTTCACTCATGTTCGAAGGGGTTCCTACCTGGCCTGATGCGGGGAGGTTTTGGGACATCATTGCAAAACATAAAGTAGACATCCTATACACGGCGCCTACGGCCATTCGTAGTTTAATGGGATTTGGAACCGAATACATTGAAGGAAAGGACCTGAGTTCCTTGAAAGTGCTCGGTTCGGTGGGGGAACCCATCAATGAAGAGGCGTGGCATTGGTACGACGATAACATTGGAAAGAACAATTGTCCGATTGTGGACACTTGGTGGCAAACCGAAACAGGCGGAATCATGATTTCGAACTTAGCTGGAGTTACTCCGGCAAAACCATCCTATGCCACCTTGCCTTTACCGGGGATTCAGCCCTGTTTAGTCGACGACCAAGGCGTGGAAATTGAAGGGAACGAGGTCAATGGAAACTTATGCATTAAATTTCCCTGGCCAGGGATGATTCGCACCACCTACAACGATCACGAGCGCTGCCGTCAAACCTATTTCTCGGTATATAACAACCTGTACTTTACCGGAGACGGATGCTTGCGTGATGCAGAAGGATTGTATCGCATTACGGGTAGGGTAGACGATGTCTTGAATGTGAGTGGACACCGCATCGGTACGGCCGAAGTGGAGAACGCGATCAACATGCATGATCGGATTATCGAAAGTGCTGTCGTAGGATATCCGCATGATATCAAGGGTCAGGGCATCTATGCATACGTCATTTTGGATGGAGGCGCTTTTGATGAAAAAACGATCCAATCCGAAGTGTTGGCCTCGGTTACCAAAGAGATCGGTCCCATTGCGAAACCCGATCGAATCTTGGTGGTGCCAGGTTTACCTAAAACGCGCAGTGGGAAAATCATGCGCAGAATTTTACGCAAAATTGCGGAAGGGGAGGTTTCAAACCTCGGAGATACTAGTACGTTACTAGATCCTGGGGTGGTGGAAGAGATTATACTCCGTGCTAAAGGATGATTAGATTCATTGGCCATGGAATGGTGACGTGGTCTTCGATACACCCCTTCGAGTCACTAGGTCCATGGGGAATAAAAAAGGGGCCGAAGCCCCTTTTTCTGTTAACAGCAGTAAGTTAGGTTTTACTGTTTAACAAGGTTAGTAATATGAATAAGCTCGCCTTGCATGATTTTTATCATGTAGGCTCCTCGAGCCAATCCCGACAACGGGATTTCCAAGGATTGACCTTCCATTCGAACATTGGCAATGATTTTTCCTTCCATGGAAAGCACCATTACTTGCGCACTGATGGCTTCGCTGGATGTAATTGTTACTTGTTCTGTAAAAGGATTCGGATACACCAATAACGTGGATGTTTCTTCCCCTAATCCTGCACAACCGCTCACTTCAATGTTGATGGTATCGGTCGCGGAACATTCAAACCCATTGGTAGCGATAACTGAGTATATTCCTGGCGCCGTAACTTGAATGCTGTTACTGGTTGCGCCAGTATTCCAGTTAAATATAGTTCCTGCAGTTGCTGTTGCATTGAGGGTATAGGGCAAGTTGTAGTCGCAAACCGTGGTGTCAGGACCCAAGCTCACGGAAGGTACCGGATTGACCGTTACCGTTACTTGGGCAGTATCAGAACATCCGTTAGCAGCCGTTCCTATCACATCGTAGGTTTGCGTCGTCGTTGGTGTAAAAGGAACACCGTCTTGAACGTTATTGTTCCACTGATACGTATCTGCTCCAGAACCACTTAAAGTCGTAGGATTGCCTTCACAGATTTGCTGGTTTGCTCCACCTGAGACGATGGGAGCAATACCTACGCTTACGGTAACAGGAACAATGGCAGAAGTACAACCCGTACCGCTCCAACTGATTTTGGCAACACCGGGACCTGAATTACCCGTCATCGTATTTCCGCTGGTGTCCGGCATTGCTAAGTTACCAGCAATCAATAATTCGTTGGTCATTTGGTATGCCACGGTAGGGGTGTATCCTGCGGGAACGTACGAGGTTGAGGTGTAAACATATCCCGACCCTCCAGAAGACGTTGGCCAACTGGTACAGCCACCATACCAACCTCCTCCAGCACCACCGTTGGCCCAGTTGTCTGATCCTCTGGCGCCACCGTTGTATCCGCCTAAGGAACACGTATTGCTCTCGGTATTCGGAGTAGCAAAACCAAATGATCCAGGAACAACACTTGAACCGTAGTTAGAACTTCCACCCGTTGTTTGGGTTGCACCTGTGATATTCGTGTTATTTGCTGTGAAGTTAGGAGCACTTAAACCACCACCGTCGTTTCCAACGTACATCATGTTTTCGTAATTCGTACCGTGTCGACCACCGCCTCCTCCGGCAACTAGAATTCGCGAATACAAGCCGGCATTGTCATTCCATGCTCCTCCAATCAATCGGAAATCTGTGGCACCACCACCACCGGTTGATTTCCAACTTGAATTCAAGCATCCTGACCCTTGTCCTCCTACAAATACATACAAGGTAGTTCCAGCATTTAAATAGACATCCCCTTTGGAATATCCTCCTCGTCCACCGAGCGATGTGTTAGGGTTAACGGGATCATTTCCTCCTTGCGCACCCCATGCCTCCAAGGTGTAGGTTCCAGATACCGGTGCGGTAAAGGGTTGAACAGCACCAGTAAAGTTGAAAGTTTGTGCGCCACCTTGTGGTGTTGAAGATTGAACGTAATATGTCGTAGAGGTATTTAAGACGGGAGTTGTGAAAGATGAATCATTAGTAAGTAATCCAGTACCATTGGCATTGGACCACCAAGCATATCCACTAGGACTTCCTGAGGCGGTTAATACCGTACTTGCGCTGGCATTTCCACAGAAGCTCGTGTTTCCAGAAACTACGGGTGAGGTTAATGGATTAACCGTTACCACTACTGGTACATTTTGCGCTGCACAAAGACCTGTGTCCAAACTCGCGTAGTACGTTGTTGTCGCGTTTAACACGGGAGTGGTATATGAATTTCCTGTTGCGATCAAGGTAGTTGCTGCAGCATTGCTGTACCAATATATCGTACCATTACCGCTAGCTGTTACAGTTGCAGGTTGTCCACATACCACCGTAGCACCTGTTGCCGTTGGCAATGGTAGTGGGGCAACGCTTACGGTTACGGGTACCAAAGGTGACACACAAGAAGGCGCTTGCGGCACGATATCCACAGAACCCGGACCGTTGTTTAAAGCTGAAGAAACGTAGGTGCCGGTGTAGAAGTTCCCGCCTCCACCACCGGAACCAACGCGGCAACCTGCACCACCACCACCGGAATATCCACCGCCGCCGCCGCCGATGGCTTCGTAGTTGGTATGCATCCCTGCTCCGGCGCCACCGCCAAAACCTCCATCGGTGCTGTTGTTCCAATTTCCAGAATACGCTTGATTGGCTCCTCCAACACCTCCGTTACTGAAAGACTGTCCGATCAATCCACCGTAGGTACCTTGAGTTCCAGCACCGTTCCATCCTGCACCGCTGGTTCCACCGCCCGAAGTTCCAGCGCTTCCGTTCGTTCCACCGTTTCCAAAATTACACCAGCTTCCCGCCGACATAACACCATTTCCACCGGCAGTAACGTTGTAGGCACTGGCATCAACTCCGTTAAGGACATAGGGATAGGATACTCCGTCGCCCTCTGCTGCACCGCCGCCGCCACCAGAGGCAAGGATGAGTTGTCCAGTGGTTTGGTTGTAAACATAAGAACCACCACCACCGCCACCGGCCCAGCCCGTGGTAAAATCGAGCGTTCCACCTTCTTGTCCGCAAAGCACTTTGATCACATGTCCTTGGGTAAGGGTTGCAGAAATGGTAATAGAAGCCCCCTTTCCTCCAATAGCGGTGTTGGCGTTACCGCCTTTAGCACCCCGGGCAGTTATGGTGTAGGTTCCGGATGAAGGAACCGTCCATTCTTGAATACCTTGCGTTCCGATCGTTACGGAACCAGCTAAGTTGCTATTGGCATACGCCGCATTCACTTGCGCTTGGTTAGGTCCATTCGTACCGCTTGCGCCGGCATTCGTAAAGTTGTAGGCACTACCACCTCCAGCACCGTTTCCGCTGGCAGCGTAAAAGGTAGTAGTGATTCCAAGGGCTGGCGTAGTAAAAGGAGAACCTATTCCAGCAACATTGTTGCCTAAAGAATCGCTGTACCATACTATCGTGTTTCCACCGCCACTGTTCGCAGTTAAAGTTGCTGTTTGTCCGCAAGTTACGGTAGTGGCTCCCGAGGCCGTTGGTGGGGAAATGTTAGAGTTCACCGTAACCTGAGCCGCAGTAAGAGGGCTTTGACAGTTCGGTGCACCTTGACAAGGTTTGTTGAAGTTGGTCATAGTTGCTGTAAATGTTCCACAACAGCCGTCATGCGATCTACCGTAAACCCCAAAAACTTGTCCTGCAGTAACCTGAATAGATGTGCTTCCTGACGCACTAACTGCAGTAAGTGGGAAATCTACTCCGTTAACTCGGTATCCATACGTGTCATAGGTCGGGTCGTTGTGAACCACGGTCCAGTTCCAACTTATGGTTCCGCTAAAACCTACTGTGGTTTCGTAAATCGTGTAGGAATTGCTTTGAGTACCGTTAGGGCCTGTAAGTGAAATTGAGTTGGGTGCACCTGCTGTCGATACGGAGCCATTCCCCCCGTTTAGTTGAACCAAATTCCAATTCGGAATGTCGTAGCAGTTATCAAACCCAAGGCTTTGGGCAGGACCAGCTTGTCCCGAAGAAGCTCCAACGTAATAGGTTGTATTCGAGGATAAAGGTGAGGTAGTGAATGACGCACCAGTACCAACCTGGTTTTGTCCCGCTGGGTCAGAATACCAAGTATAGTTTCCAACGCCTCCGGCGGCCGTTAACGTGGCTGTTTGACCGCAAGTAATGGTTGCATTGGTGGCGGTTGGTGCCGTTGGAAGCGTCACGTTAACCGTCACAGGAACATTTTGAGCGGCACAGACACCCGTGCCTAAACTCACATAGTAGGTTGCATTTTGGGTTAATACAGGTGTTGTAAAACTGTTCCCTGTGCCAACTTGGGTTGATCCCTGAGCGTTGCTGTACCAATAAATGGTTCCGTTTCCTAAGGCATTTAAGGTTGCAGTTTGTCCGCATGCTATCGTAGTGCCACTCACGGTAGGTTGGCCCAAGGCATTTACCGTAACCTGTACAGGAACTAATGCCGATTGGCACGTCGCATTTACTGGGGTTAAAATGAGTTGACCATTGGCTTGAGCCGCTGAACCACCACCCATAGTACTGGTAGTATTTGATGCGGTCGGAATTGCAAAATTGCTTCCACCTCCACCTCCACCTCCACCGCAGCTTACGCACCCGGGCTGTGAAGCACCACCGCCACCACCGGTGTATCCACCACCACCGCCGCCTCCACCTGAAAGGCGTTCTTGGGTACCGCCGCATCCACCTGTTCCACCAGAACCACCGCCACCAAAACCACCTGCACCTGAGTTACCTCCACAGGAGCCGAATTGGCTGGCGCCTGGCGTTACGCCGTATCCGCCCCCACCGCCGCCGGTTCCTTGGTCTCCCTGGGTTGCTCCTCCGTTTCCTCCACCGTTGGCTGTTCCTGGAAGTCCGGGTACTGTTCCCGTACCTCCAACTCCACCGGCAGGACCGGCTCCATTCGTTCCAGCAACTCCACCGGTTCCGCACGATCCGTTCGAACCTGCAGTAGCGCCACCGTTTCCACCGTTTCCTACTTGAGGGCATCCTTCATCTCCGGCAGCTCCGCCACCTCCGCCTGCAGATACCAAATGGTTTCCGTTAGCGTCAAGAATTCCGGTAAATCCACCACCACCGCTTCCGCAACGGTTGTATTGACTGTTTCCGCCTGCTCCCCCCACAACAATGGTAAGAACCTGACCTGTTGTAACGGGAATAGTGGCTTGCATTCTGCCTCCTGCTCCCGCTTGCCCAACGCCTCCAGGATAAACACCTCCTCCAGCTCCGTATGCGTCGATTGTTACTTGTGTAACTCCTACGGGAACGGTGTAGGTTTGAACAGCACCTGTGTAAGTAAATGTTTGGGGTTGAGCGTTAGAAACCGCTCCAGAGGCAACATAATAGGTTGTTGTTGCAGCAAGGGCTGGTGTGGTGAATGGGGAACCTACGCCCGCAGTTTGGGAGCCTGCGGCATTGCTATACCAAATATAGGAATTAACTCCTCCTCCTGTTGCTGTTAGAGATGCTGTTTGACCGCAATTAATGGTAGCTCCGTTAGCTGTTGGTGGGGCAATGTTACTGTTAACTGTAACGTTTACCGGCACTAAAACAGAAAGGCAATTTCCAGCTACGTTTTGAAGGTAAAACGTTGTATTACTATAAATGGTAGCTGTGGTAAAAGGTGATCCCGTTCCTGCAAGTTGCGTTCCGGCCTGGTCGAAGTACCAATTGTAGGTTGTTCCACCAGCAGCGGTTAAGGTACCGGTTTGTCCACAGGTAATGGTTATGCCACTGCTCGTTGGTGTAGGTGCAACGCATTGCCCTGTTGCGAAGAAAGAAATCGCAATAAAATTAAATGTTGCGAACGCATTAAGTAGGTAGTTTTTTATCATTTGATTACGTTTAGAGAGGCAATATAAAAAATCTCATCTAAACGTTAAATAATTGTTAATAAGTTTTTTTAAAAAGACAAAAACCCCGACTGATGTCGGGGTCTTTCAAAGGTAAGTGGGAGTTGACGGGTTCGAACCGCCGACCCTCTGCTTGTAAGGCAGATGCTCTGAACCAGCTGAGCTAAACTCCCAATTCAGGAATGCAAAAATAGGATTTTTTTTAGATTCCGGAACTACTTACTTGCGCAATTCTTCTATTTTCGCCAAAACATCGTTAAGACCATCTCGGAATTTCTCAAAATCCTCCTTGTATAGAAAGATTTTATGTTTTTGATAATTATCGGATCCGTCCTCAGCGAATGATTTTTTACTTTCCGTTAAAGTGATGTACAAATCATTACCCTTCGTTGACTTAATGTCAAAGAAATAGGTTCTTTTTCCTGCTCTGACTACTTTTGAGTAGATTTCGTTTTGATCGCTCATACCATTTACTTAATGCTATAAATGTTAGAATTTTTTTTTAATTTTCAAAACTAAAATCCTATTTTGAACATTCGTTCCTTTCGAAGTTATTTTTGTGTGAGTCTTCTTTCCACGGTTTTAGTTCTCCCCCTACTTATGGTTTCATGCTCCAACAGAAACGATGATAACACCTTGATTGAAAAAAAAAACGAGGGACAATTAGTGGACTCAATCGTAGTGATTGCCTGTTTGGATTCGGTTTTTGTAAAAGTGAACAGCAAAGATACTTCCGGCTATTTAATTGATTTTATCCAACGATTTTCTGAGGAAAACATGTTAAACGTTTCGTACAAATTGTTCACCCATTTTTCTGAGGCTTTCCACGATTTCCTGAATCATCCTAACCGTATTTTACTGTTACCATCGACTCACGCATCTGTGATCCCCAAAGGTTTTCTGCTTTCCAAGCCGGTTTTAGAACGAAACCTCCCCTTATCGCAAAGTGTCCTAACGGAACTGGTTACTACAAATCATGCTCGTTTTTTTGCAGCGAAGAGCTTTGTTCATAATGTCATGTACGGTGCACTCAAGGGCAATTTATCAACCAACCTCAATGTACTTACTTCGTTTGCAGTAAACCACCAAGACTCCCTACAACTCGACCGATTAAATGGGTTTATTGCGCGTACCGATCATCGAGCCGATATTGCCTTCTTAAAACATTATTATTTCAAAATCGGTTTGCCTTCATCAATGCGCAGGTATAGAAATCCCTGGTTAACCAAAGGAAATATTTCGCCATTTGATGATTCGTTCAAAAAATATTCAAAAAATTATGCGTTGGATTGGAAGTTGGTTGCTGCCATTTCCTTTAAAGAGTCAAGGTTCAATCCCATTGCAGTTGGTGCGGGTGGAGCATACGGCCTTATGCAATTTATGCCTTTTGTTGCAAAAAAGTACCAAATAGATGGCAAATCCACACCTGATCAACAAATACGAGCGGGTTGTAAATTTCTTAGTAACGCTTTCCGGTCTTGGAATTCAATTACCAGTGAAGAGCAACGGATAAAATTTACGCTTGCGTCGTATAACGCGGGCACCGGACATATTTTAGATGCTCAGCGGTTGGCGGTAAAATACGGGTTAAATCCTCAAGTTTGGGATGGAAACGTTCAATTGATGGTCAATAATTTATCGCTCCCAAAATACTACAAAGATTCCTTGGTGCGGTCTGGACCGTACCACGGTCATGCCCATCAATATGCCAATTTGGTCTATCAAATTTATTTAAGTTGGAAAGTGTTTTAAACAAAACGATTTATTGCATCCAAGGACCTACGGCCTCAGGAAAAACAACCCTCGCCATCGAATTAGCCCTTTTTTTGGGTACAGAAATTATTTCAGCCGACTCGCGACAATTTTATCAAGAAATGAATATCGGCACAGCAAAACCGACACTTGAGGAACGTAAAAAAGTCCCTCATCATTTTATCAATAACCGATCCCTAACCGACCCCTTGAATGTGGTGGAGTTTCGAAAAGAAGCATTTCCGTTATTACAATCTTTACTCTTGACATATAGTTCCGCGGTGGTAGTTGGCGGTTCGGGTCAATTTGTGGATGCTTTGGTTGAAGGCTTGGATGAAATACCCGTATTTCCAGATTTGCGGGCGAAGTTGCAAGTGCAATTGGAGCGTTTTGGAATAAAATCCTTGCTTGACGACCTCGAGTCATTGGATCCAAAAGTTCTGGCCAACCTTGATCAATGCAACCCAAGGCGTGTTTTACGAGCCTTGGAAATCGTCAAGGGGTCCGGGCAACCTTGGGCTTCTTTTACGTCGAATAGGTCCCTGGCACCTTTCAATGTCAAACGCTATTGGGTTCGTTGGAATCGCGATGAGCTTTATGAACGAATTAACGGCCGCATTGATGCCATGGTAACAGCAGGATTGGAAAGAGAGGTTTTAAGTTTGAAGCAGTTCAGGTTTTGTCCGGCAATGAATACCCTTGGATATAAAGAATGGTTTGATTTTTTTGAAGAAATAAGTACAAGGGACGAAGTGTTGGAAAAAATCAAGCAGCACAGCCGAAACTATGCGAAACGCCAGATAACTTGGCTAAATCGATATCCCAATATTTACCCATTAGACCCTTACAGTGCTATCCCTCTCCTCGACCAAATAAAACAATTCCCTTAATGCATTCTTTCTCGTGCAGTAATTTGTATTTTTGCGCAAAATAATTTGTGGTTAAATATTTGTTAAAGGCTTCAATAACTCCCTCAAATATTTCAATTTTACAAAAAGTGAATTTATGAAAACCTTATATAAACTCCTTTTAGTCGCGGCTTTTCATCTGATGGTTTCAAACCAAACCCTCCATGCACAGAAAATTCGCCTGAAAGTGCTAGGCCAAAAAGACACTACAGTAAATCTCATCAAGTACTTCGGAAAAGGACTATATTATGCCGATACTGCGATAATGAAAAACGGTATTGTTGAATTTAACGGAGCAAAGCAAAAACCGGGTATTTTGGGTTTGCTGTTGCCGGGTCAACAGTATTTTGAATTCATCTACAATAACGAAGAGATTTGGTTGGAAACATCTGGGAATAACGGCATGGAGTACAACAAAAACCTGGTGGTTAAGAAATCAGAAGAAAATAAGGTCTTTATCCCTTATGTTAACTACATAACAGAACGAAAAACGGTCGCGGGGAAGTTAGGGGAGGAGCGCGCTAAGTTCAAAGCGACGGATGCGGAGTATAAAAATTTAGGCGACCAAATAGACCTTATTAGCAAAGAAGTTCTGGCATATCAAAAGCAGCTAATTGCCATGAATCAGGGTAAATTGGTTTGTAAAATTGTCCAAATGTCCATTGATATCGTTATACCGGATGCGCCGAAAGACGATAAAGGACGAATTACCGATTCCAGTTTTCAATTCCGCTATTTCCGAAACCATTATTGGGACAACGTAGATTTAAAGGATGAACGTCTGGTCAACAACCCCATATTCCACAATAAGTTAGAGTATTATTTCAGCAAGAACATGATGATTCAACATTGGGATACGGTGATCTATCATGCTTTTCAATTTTGCGACAACCTCAACCCGAAATCCAGAACCTTTGAATATTGCGTAGGATGGATTGCTCAAACGTTTGGCAAAAGTCAGCAAATGGGAATGGATAAGGTGTACTACCACATGCTTGACCGCTACTATTGTTCCAAAAATGCCGAAGGCAAGCACCCATCGTTTTGGGTGGATGAATCGAAGTACGCTGAATTGTGCAAAGACCTCGACAATAAAATGGCCATCTGCATTGGTGAAAAAGCTCCGAACTTGATTCTAAAGGATACCTCAGATGCTAAGTGGGTTAACTTACATGATTTGAAGTCAGAATATACCATCTTGTATTTTTGGGATCCAGAGTGCGGGCATTGTAAAACCATCACCCCAAAGCTTGCGAAACTGTATAGAGAGAAAATGAAAAACCGAAATGTAGAAGTATTTTCAGTTGGTAAGGCGATTGGAAAGGATTTCGAGGCGTGGAAAAAGTTTATTCGAGAAAATAATTTGAGTTTTCTGAACGTGGCGGTGACCGATAAATTATACCAAATTGCGAAAGAAAAACCCGAATCCTTAGTGCCACTCTTTCCAGGGGATGTTGGTAAACCAACAACCTTAGAATCTTTGAACTATCAGTCAACTTACGATGTGTTTTCGACTCCGAAAGTTTACATTTTGGATAAAGATAAAAACATCATTGCGAAAAGCCTTTCCATGTCGCAGATTGAGGACTTGTTGGATAATTTGCAAAATAAAAAAGACGCTCCGAAAATCATGGAACAAGACGCAAAGGAAGACGCCCAAATGCAGAAAAAGGATTAATTTTGTGAATGTTGCCCTCAGTCACTTCCCTCAAACAACTTCTTTCCAACAGCCATCGATTTTTAATCATTACCCATAAATCTCCTGATGGAGATGCGGTGGGCAGCGCCTCGGCATTGTATTTTCTGCTTAAAAATTTAGGTTGCCAGGTTGAGGTTGTTTTGCCTGATTCTCCGGCGCCCAACATTGCTTCTTTTCTTGATGGCACTGACTGCCTTTTTTACGACAGCAACCCGCAGCTGGTCGAACAACGTTTTAAAAGCGCTGATTGTCTGATAGGTTTGGATTTTAATGCCGTGAGCCGGGTAGGAGATCTCCAACACCTCATCGTAAATTTTGAAGGTAAACGGATACTGATTGATCACCACACCGAACCGGAGGATTTTGCGGATGTTCTGATTTCCGATGTAAAATGTTCTTCGACCTGTCAATTGGTATACGAGTGTTTTGAGGAGATGGGCATGTTACATGCTCTGGATGCTCGCTCAGCAAGGTGTTTATACCTAGGTATAACCACCGATACCGGTTCGTTTCGTTTTCCCTCGGTTACCTCCAAAACGCACAAAATTATTGCCTCGTTAATTGAATGCGGCATAGATCAATGGCTGATCCACCAAGAAATTTTTGATAACAACAGCATGGATCAATTGCAGTTGCGAGGTTTTGCTATCAGTGAAAAATTGGTGTTATTGAATCGCTCAACACCCAGCCTTCCTGTTGGATATATTTGGCTAACCCGAACAGAGTTGGAACGCTTCAACTACCAACCGGGTGATACGGAAGGTCTGGTAAATACGATTTTATCCATAGAGGGGATTAAGGCCGGGGTTCTCATTCAGGAGAAAAAAGAGGGCATTAAAATGTCATTTCGTTCCAAAGACGATGTTCACGTCAACCAATTTGCCAAAAAGTATTTCAACGGTGGAGGGCATGTTTATGCTGCTGGTGGTCATTCCCCAGATTCGATGGACGTAACTATTTCAAGACTGTTGAGTTTAATCCACGAACTGTTCATTCCCTAATGCGTTACGCTACCCTTTTCCTGTTCTTTTATCTTGCGGCTTGTAAAGAGCCGGAAAAACCAAATACGCAGGATAAGGCCTGGTCCACAGACCATTCGGTTTCCTATCAACGGGAGGTTAATGAGCGCGAACAGTTAAAAATTGGTTTTTATTTGGACCACCATCGGGAATTGTCCATGAAAATGACTTCTACTGGGTTGCGCTATCAGACGATAAAACCTGTTCCAAAGGGTGAAGTGGCACAGCCGGGTAAAACGGCATTAGCCATTGTTAAAATCAGTTTATTGGATGGAAGAATTTGCTACGAAACGAATGCGGAATTTTACGAAGAGATTCCCATCGACCATAACGATCGTGAATCAGGGCTTAACGAAGGATTGAAATTAATGCGAAAGGGTGAAAAGGCTAAGTTTATTTTACCAAGCCATTTAGCCCATGGATTGGTCGGCGATTTGCAAAAAATCCCCCCTCTTTCGATACTGGTATTAGACGTTGAACTAATCGATTTACAATGATATCACGCTTATTGTACCCTTTATTTGCGTTAATGTTGCTCATAGGATGTACTAATCCGGCCCCCAGAAAAAACAAAGTCGACGAATCGAAACAACGAATTCCCAAGAAAAATCTTTCGGTATCTACCGATAAAGACAATCCGTTGGAAGAATTTGACGAGAAAAACATCAAGCAGCGCCTCAACGTAGAGAACGGTGTCTCGGTAGAGTGGATAGCGTCTCCTTTTAAGTCAAATCCAACCCTTAAGGACGGCGAAGTTTGTCTGCTGTCGTACCGATTAACCTTACCTGATGGAAAAATAATCGACGGGAATAACCGTATAAAACTCCCATTTATTCCTTACCTAGTGGGCTACAACATGCAAATTGCCGGTTGGGACCTTGGAATGCATCATTTACGTGTGGGGGATTTTGCCAAAGTCATTATTCCTGCTGAAATGGCTTACGGGAGCAAGGGCATTAAGAACATCGTTCCATCGAATTCGGAGGTGTGGTTATACGTGAAGGTGCTTGCAAAAGTCTCTCCTGATGGGGACAAGAACGGCGTAAAATATTGGGTTTTTGACAAAGGTGCACCAACGAAATTGGACGGTACCGAGGATAAAGAGATCTTTTACCACGCAATTGCCAGTACCAAATCAAATCCCAACGTTCAAAATACCTACCGAAAGCATTTAACCTTGTCCTATGTTCCGGGTGCAAGAAACGTTGTTCCGGGCCTGAGAAGTCTTCTCAAGGCTGCTCGACCCGGTCAGAAGATTTTTGCGCTATTGTCATCTGAGCAAGCTTACGGAAAACAAGGATACGGTGCGCTAGTTCAACCGAATGAATCCGTGTTTTATAACCTAACCATCCGTTCAGTTCGGGAATTATAGTTTTTTGTGGTATCTTTGACAAGATGTTTTTTAGCTTGCGCAATTGGTCCACAGGATTGATTTTACTACCTTTTTTTGTATTAGCTCAATCGAGGGTTGACACCATTGCCACGGAAAAAGGCACTTTGATACTTCGCGAAGACCATACTTGGTCTTTGGTAAATGAACCTTCATTTACGGGAGTGATGAACGATCGAATTCATGCCATTGTTAGTGCCTACAACCCACCAATTACCCAATCTTGGTCGAATGAGACGGTGTTTACGGAATCAAACGACTTGACCCAGATGATCGATACCATCTGGCTGTGTCTTAATGAATACGCTGAGGACAACAAAATGGATTTTTGCTTTCCTATGAAGAAAATTAAAGTGAATTCCCCATATGGTCCTAGAAGTGGACGCTACCACAATGGAATAGACTTGGACTTAACCGTAGGAGATACGATTTATGCGATGTTCTCAGGTAAGGTGCGCTACGCAAAATACAACAGCGGCGGTTACGGCAATTTGGTTATTCTGAGGCATTACAACGGTTTGGAGACTTATTATGCCCATCTTAGTAAGTTTTTCGTTTCTCCCAACGAATTGGTATCCGTGGGCCAACCCATTGCGCTTGGGGGGAATACCGGAAGATCAACAGGTCCTCATTTGCACATGGAAGTGCGGTTTTATGAGGAACCCATCAATCCTGCGGAAATCATCGATTTTGAACGTTTGCAATTACGTAAGGAAAATTTATTCCTTCACAAGGGTTTATTTCGTCCGGGAGCAAGACCTAGCGATGAAATCGAAGTATTTAGTCCAGATCAGATCGCCGCTCAGGAGAAAATTTTAACCGTTGAAGCTGCTGCTGCAATCGTTGCTCCAACGTTGCGACCCACGATTAAGACCAATCAAAAAAAATACCATCAAATTCAGTCGGGCGATACGTTGACAAAAATTGCCAGAAAGTATCGGACAACGGTGGGCACGATCTGTAAACTGAATGGAATTTCCTTATCTACCACTTTGACAATAGGGCGAAACTTGCGAGTACGATGAACATAACAAGATGTTTATTTCTTTTGGGAACTTCAATTTTGGCAGCATGTCAGCCGTACAACAGCGTAGTCAAAGGCGACGATTACGCTTTAAAATTTTCAACAGGGAATACCCTTTACCAAAATGCCACCAAAAGATCTTACGAAAAAGCCATCGTGTTGTTTGAGCAAGTGTTTCAGCATGCCCCGAAATCAAAGGAAGGAGAAACTTCTTATTATCTAATGGCCCGGAGTTATTATGAAAGTGGGGATTATTACATGGCCGGTTATTTTTTCGGGTCTTTCATGCAGCGTTACCCTTATTCGTTGAGGAACGAGGAGGTATTTTTTTTAACGGCTCTCTGCAGTGTCAACAATTCCCCCAAATGGTCTTTAGACCAAACAGAGACTTACGAAGCGATAAACGCTGTGCAGCAGTTCATTGATAAATACCCCACATCCTCGTTAATCGATTCCTGCAACAATATCATCGATAAACTTTCGTATAAATTAGAATTCAAGGACTATAATAAAGTTCTTCTGTACGATAAAACCGGCAATTATAAAGCAGCAGTGTCTTTCGCGGAGCTCTTCATGGAAAAGTTTCCTCTTTCCATACACGACGAGGAGGTGCAGTATTACGCCGTCAAAAATGGATTCTTACTAGCTGAAAACAGTATTGAAAGTAAAAAAAAGCAAAGGATTGAGGAAACTTTAGAAAGATATCGTAAATTTGTCGACGATTTTCCAAGCTCAACATACCTTTCTTCCTTAAAGGCCTTGTTGAAACCTTGGGAAACTGATTATGAATTTTAAGTAACATAGATGAGCTATAAAAACGTAAATGCCGAAAAAACTACCATTACACGAGATGTAGTTGATTTAGAAATCAAAACAGGGAACCTATATCAATCGATTGTGGCTGTCTCAAAGCGTTCGAATCAAATAAGCACCAACTTGAAAGAAGAGCTCGTCCAAAAACTGCAAGAATTTGCAAGCACAACCGATTCTTTAGAGGAAATTTATGAGAATCGCGAGCAAATCGAAATATCCAAGCATTACGAAAGACTTCCAAAAGCGACTGCCCTTGCCATGCAAGAAATGCTGGAGGACAAAGTTTATCTGAGAAATCCAGATCCGGAGTCAGACGCCGTTTAATATGCGAATTCTTGTAGGAATTACAGCCGGTATTGCGGCCTACAAAATTCCTTTGTTAATCCGTTTACTCGTGAAACAAGGTCACGAAGTCAGGGTTGTTATGACCCCGGATGCTGTCGACTTTGTAAGCCCTTTAGTGCTCTCTACCTTAGCCAAAAATCCTGTTGTTATCGAATTTTGGGATAAAAAAACAGGGGAATGGAATAACCATGTAGCCTGTGCAGAATGGGCGGATTTGTTGGTTGTGGCCCCTTGCACAGCGAATGCTCTGGCAAAAATGGCCCAGGGTTTGTGCGATAATTTCCTGCTTGCCACCTATTTGTCTATGCGAAAACGTACGGTAGTTGCTCCTGCGATGGATCTTGAAATGTTTCAGCATCCTACGGTTAAACGAAATTTAGAGCGCCTAATTGAAGACGGTGTAGAGGTGATTCCCCCTGAATACGGAGAGTTAGCAAGCGGAATGGTAGGAGAGGGGAGATTACCCGAACCCGAACAATTGGCAGAGCGCATCAATCAATTGCTTGGTATGCGCCAAAAGTTAACGGGCTTGACTGCCCTTGTTACGGCAGGGCCAACCTATGAGCCCATTGATGCGGTCCGATTCATTGGAAATCGTTCCTCCGGTAAAATGGGGTATGCTGTAGCTCAGGCATTAGCCAATCAAGGTGCACGGGTAGCGCTTTTAACAGGACCAACAAAACTTCACCTCAAGCACCCACTTATTGAAAAAGTGGATATTGAAACAGCTCTTGAACTGTACCATGCAACTCAAAACCATTGGCCCAAAGTCGATATTGGTGTTTTTACGGCTGCTGTAGCGGATTATCGACCAATAGAACCTAAATCTCATAAAGTCAAGAAAAACGAGGAATCTTTTGAGCTGAACCTGGTGCGAACCGAAGACTCCCTAGCTTGGGCAGGAATGCACAAACAGCGCCATCAATATTTGGTTGGTTTTGCCCTGGAAACGGAAGATGGATCGGCCTATGCTTTAGACAAATTGCACAAGAAAAACCTCGACGCTGTAGTGTTAAATGTTTTAGGTGAAAAAGGCGTGGGATTTAATTCGGATACTAATAAAATTCGTATTTTCGACAAAGATGGGAGTGACGTCGCTTACCCGATGGAAAGAAAGGAGGATCTAGCGAGGCGAATTGTTGATCACATAATTTTAAATAAATGAAACCTCACTTCTTTGGTGCTATATGCTGCGTGTTGGCCGGTATACTGAATGCCCAGGAATTAAACTGTAAAATTTCCATTATCAAGGAAGCCAGCCTCGAGGTAAATTCAACAGAATTGGAAATATTTAAAGAGCTTGAGTTGGTGTTAAACGACTTAATGAATAACACGCAATGGACCAAAGACCCGTTCATCACGGAGGAAAGAATTAACTGCTCGATGCAGCTTCAAATTAACAAAATTCCAAGTGCTGGAAACTACGTTGGAGCCCTGCAAATTCAGGCCACAAGGCCCGTTTTTAGTTCCAACTACAATACACTGCTTTTAAATTGGCGCGACGAAGATTTGGCATTTTCATACTCGCGAAATACCCTGATAACCTACTCGCCAAATCAATTTCGGGACAACCTGTCATCTATCATGGCTTATTATGCCTATTTTATTCTAGGTATGGATTACGATTCATACAGTTCCAAGGGAGGTACAAAATATTTTAACGAATGCCAGCAAATTGTTTCGAATGCTCAAAACTCAGGAGGGCCCGGGTGGAAATCAAGCGAGCAAGGAAAACGCAACAGGTTTTGGTTGGTGGATAACATCATGCAAGTGGCTTTTGAACCGTTAAGAGATTGCAATTACGCATACCATCGAAACGGAATGGATCAAATGTACGAGGATAAAATTAAAGGTAAAAAAGCCCTTTATGACGCCCTTTCCAAGCTGAATCCAGTGGTTCAGGTACGACCCAATGCTCCCAACGTAGTAAATTATTTGTTGTGTAAACGCGATGAGTTAAAGAGCATTTTATCCGACTCTGAAATGAAGGAAAAGACCGATTTTGTAACGTTGCTCAAGCGCTTGGATCCTTCCAATTCATCCAAATACCAGGAAATTCTTCAATAAATGTTGCGCAAGCTGTCCGTTAAGAATTTTGTTCTAATCGATGCTTTGGAGCTTGATTTTCAGGAGGGTTTTACAGCGATTACGGGAGAAACAGGTTCAGGTAAGTCCATTCTTTTAGGGGCCTTGAATTTACTGAAGGGCGATCGCGCCGATTTTTCATTAATAGGGCCTAACGGAAACCGAAGCGTGGTAGAGGCTGTTTTTTCAATGAACGAAACATCCCATAGCTTTCTTGAACCTTTGCAAGTGGAAGACTGGCCTGAATTGGTGGTCCGTAGGGAAATTCAAAAAGACGGCAGATCACGCGCCTTCGTAAATGATACGCCTGTGGGTCTTCAGGAGATGAAAACGTTAATGAGCCACGTGTTGGTTATACATTCCCAATACAACACCTTGGAGTTAAAAGACAAAGATTATCAACTTTCGTTGTTGGATGCCCTTTCAGGGACCACCGATACAGCCAAGGAATTTCGAAGGCGTTATGCGGAATATTTAGGTTTGGGAAAGCGTTATCAATCCTTGTTGGAGCAACAACGCTCGCTGTTTTCCAAACAAGACTATGAGTCATTTTTATTAACCGAACTGGAGGCACTTAACCTTCGCGAGGTGAATTATGAGGAATTGGGCCTCTCGTTGTTACGGCAAGAGCAAAAACAAGCTCTCGGTGAAGTCTTCGGTGGGTTAATTGATTTTTCAGAGGGAAATGCTATGGTTTTTCTTAAGGGCTTACGCGCAAAACTGCACAAAATTGGAGGTGTTGACCCTGAAATTCAGGGACTCGTCCAAAAAATCGACGAAATTATTCCCCTTATGGAGGAACTCGCTTTCGAGGCGTCCTCTCAAAGTGAAGCCTTATTTTCCGAGCGCGTTGATGAGCAAGAGCTACTGGCTCAGGTGGATGAGTACAATCGGCTGTTGAACAAACACCGACTAACGGATCAGCCCTCGCTTTTGCAATTTTTAGATGATTTGGCAAAGCGCAGTGAAACGTTGAATGAGCTGACCAGGGAACTTGTTGCCTTGGAATCCCAAAAGCGGTCCGAAGAGGAGGCCCTTATTCAGCAGGCAAAAAAATTGAATACCCTTCGTAGAAAGAGAGCTGATCAGATGGCAGGTGAGATGAAGGACGGGTTTTTGGGGCTTAAATTGAAGGATGCGCAAATACACTTTGAATTAAAAGATACCGAGGCCTTGAACGAACGAGGTATGATCGATTTAGAAATCTTTTTTTCTGCTAATAAAGGCATGGAACTTACTCCCATTCATAAAGCCGCGAGCGGTGGGGAACTTTCTCGGGTGATGTTGCTCTTGCAACAACTTATTTCCCGTCGAATGCAACTTCCTTGCATTTTATTTGATGAAATTGATACGGGAGTATCGGGAGATGTTGCAGAACGTATGGGGAAATTATTGAGCTTGATGGGCAAGGACCGTCAACTTTTGGCTATTACGCACCTTCCGCAAGTAGCGGCAAAGGCGCAAGGCCATTTAAAAGTTTCGAAAGAGGAGGAAGGCAACAGAACCATTACACGAGTTACTGCTTTAGATAATGAGGAGCGAATTGTTGAGATTGCTCGCCTGTTGAGCGGAGAAGAGATTAAACCTGAAGCGTTGCAACAAGCCCACATTTTAAGGGCTTCATGAATTACTCCGATTTTTTCACCTCAGTACCATCCCCTACGTTTGCGAGGCCCTGCGATTTTTCGACGCACTTTGGGATGGTGGGAAGTTGTTTCTCGCAAGCCATTTACCATAAATTTCGCCGTTTCGGTTTTAATGCTTGGTCTTCACCGTTTGGAACCCTGTACAATCCTTTATCGATTTTTAAGGAATTGCGTTGTTTGATACACACCGATATTCCCTTATCGTTTTACCATTATGGTGGCGCGTATTTTGCGTGGGAAACTGCACACACCCTTACTTCGAAAGATCAAAAGCAACTTGCCTTGAGTTTGAACGCACTCCGGGAGGCACACCGCGAATGGTTTCGTTCTACCGACATTTTATTTATTACGGTCGGATCAGCTTGGGCTTACTTTTTGCAGCCGGATAATGATCTAGTGGCCAATTGCCACAAAGTTCCGGGATCCATGTTTGAAAAGCGCCTATTAAGCATCGAAGAAATGTCGCTGGGCTTTCAGGCATTGCATCAGGAATTATTGGCCTTTAACCCAACCCTTGAAACGGTACTGACGGTTAGTCCTGTGCGACACATACGGGAAGGTTTAACGGCCAACAACCGCAGTAAGGCGAGATTGATTGAGTGGAGCCATACGATGGTCGAAAAGTATCCAAATGTGCATTATTTTCCGTCTTACGAAATCGTAGTAGACGAATTACGCGATTATCGGTTTTTTGAACCTGATGGGGTACATCCCACCGCTCAAGCGGTGCAATTTGTTTGGGACCGGGTTGTCGAGGTTTTTTTATCGAAGGATGCCCAAGCACTTTTGGATTCCATCGACTCCATTCGGAAAATGGAAGAACACCACTGGGGCAATTCACGAGATAAGCACAGTGCTGAAAAGGAAATTGCTTTAAAAAAAGCAGCTTTGGGAGCTTATAACATTGTTTGGTAATTAGTTCCTTACAATTCGAACCGGTTGAAACCCGTCACAGATTAGGAGGTATGTGCCCGGCGAATAGGTCGCCAAAGAAAGGCTTTTATCCTCGCTTGATTCAAGTATTTTCCCATGGAGGTCCAGGAGGCGTATAGCGCTGTGATTCGGCTTATTGATTACCGTGATCCAATCAGAGCTCGGGTTAGGAAAAACCTGTAGGCTTGGACTTGCTAACATTTCTACAGAGGCATTGTCCAAGGAACGAATCTCGAGGTGGTTAATGTATAACTTATAGGCATCGAAACTCCGTAACACAAAGGCAATGAGCACAGTTTGGTTATCGTACCCCTGCGTTGTTAAATCTACCTCCCGGAAAGTCCATTCAAAATTCTCTCCAACGACAAAAGCAATGGTGTCCGTAAAACTCGAGGCCTGAGCGTCTGTTGTAGAGAGCAATACCAGGTAACTGTCTAAATAAGAAGCATCCTGCGACTTACTTTCCCAAGTGAGATAATTTCCGAAAGCCCCTAAGAGGATAGGAGGAGTGATCAACCAACGGTTGGCGGTATCGGGAAGGCTGAAATAGGATGTTGCAGCTGCAATGGTGTCCGTGGAGTCGTTGGGATCAGTAATTGCAATCCAAGCATCCGTGTATTCGGCAACGAGAGGATGAGGAGTATTTTGATCGAGGTTTAGTAAGGTAAAGTTGGCGGGAATACCTGATTCAAAGTCTTCGGTGAAAATTACGGTGCCTTGTCCGAGTGCAACACTAAGGGCAAATACAGGTAACCATTTCATCCAATGCATGCCTCAAAGTTAAACTAATCTACTAAAAGAACGAGTACTTCTTTGAATTCTTGGTAAAAACGGTCGAAAGCCAAGAGGTGCTCTTTGAGGAAGGTATGGATTTCTGGCCAATGCTCTTTTTGGTAATAATTGAGCGAGTTGTTACTCCATTCAATGCGGTCAAAAATAAATCCTTCCGGGGCAGATAAATGGCGCTTCCAAGTTCCCCCATTGCCCATCTCCTGTTCCATTACTGCTTTCAGTTCTCCCATTTGTTCCCAAACAATATCCCGAACGACAGCATCTTTAAATTGAAAATCCAACCTAACAGCACAACCTTGGTTGTCGCAATGCAAACGAAGGTATACATGCTTGACATCTGTTGGGTAATTGAGCCAATTAACACCGCGTTTATTGCTCGAGTTATAACGGCGCATCAGCAACCTGAACTTGCTCCAAAATTCCGTGTTGAAAGCTTTCCTCTCCTCGGGCTTTAGCATCAGCTGTTACCTTTCGCGTGATCAGCCAGAAATTGTTGTAGGCCAATATCGGTGAGCGGGTGTTTTGCCAAAGCCTTGATCGCACTCAAAGGGCCTGTCATCACATCTGCGCCTATGGAAGCGCAGTGGACTATGTGCATCGGGTGACGAACCGAGGCAGCCAAAATTTGGGTCTCGAATGCGTAGTTATCATAAATGGTCCGAATTTGGCTAATGAGTGCGAGCCCATCGCTTGAAACATCGTCTAATCTACCCAGAAATGGCGAAATGTAAGTGGCTCCTGCCTTTGCCGCCAAAAGGGCTTGACCTGCCGAAAAAATTAAGGTGCAATTCGTTGGAATGTTCTTTTGGGAAAATGTACGAATGGCTTTGATTCCGTCGGCAGTCATCGGGATTTTTACCACGATATTGGGATGTAAATCATACAGGACCACACCTTCTTGGATCATTCCTTCATAATCAGTCGCGATAACTTCAGCGCTTACAGGTCCATCCACGATGTTGCAGATTTTCACATAGTGATTGAGAATGTTATTGAGGCCCGTAATTCCTTCTTTAGCCATCAGGGATGGATTGGTTGTTACTCCATCGAGAATCCCTAATTCGTTGGCCTCTTGTATTTCTTTCAGGTTTGCTGTATCGATAAAAAACTTCATGTTATTTGCGTTTAGAATTTCTTTGAGCCTCTTTGGCTTTGCGCTGCATTTCTTCCAATCGCTCTTGAAACCGCGATTTTTTCTGCGGACTAGCTTTGGCCTTGGCTGAACGTTCCTCCATTTTCACACGGAGCTTATCTTCGTCCACAAAAAAACGTTTAATAGCCAGCATCAATAGGATGGTAATGAGGGTTGAGATGAAATAGAAATAACTCAAACCACTCGAAAAATCGTTGAAAATGAAAATCATTAAAATAGGAAAAACGTACATAATAATTCGCATGTCGGGCATCCCGGGTTGGGTAGGTTGCTGCATGTTTCCCGAATTCATATAGGTGTATATCAGCGTGGTACCTGACATAAGTAAGGTAAAGAGACTGATATGATCTCCGTAGGGCCATAGATTAAACCCGAAATCTAAAATGGAATCATAGGAGGAGAGGTCCTCGGCCCAAAGAAAGGATTGCTGCCGTAAATCGAAATTCGCCGGAAAAAAGCGGAAGACGGCGAGGAGAATGGGCATTTGGATTAGCATCGGAACGCATCCGGAAAGAGGGCTTGCGCCCGATTCTCGGTACATGTTCATCATAGCCGTTTGCTTTTCCATGGCCTGATCTGGCTTAGAAAATTTTTCATTGATTTTATCTACTTGGGGTTTTAAAATCCTCATTTTTACCGAGGAAACGAACATTTTCCATTGAATGGGCATTAGAATTAGCTTCAGAATAATCGTTAAGAGTAAAATAGCAATTCCGGCACCAATGCCGTTTCGCACCAATGCTTCAAAAATAGGTTGTACGGCATATAGGTTTATCCAACGAAATAAGCCCCATCCGTAATTTAATATATCGTCATAACCGCTCTTATAACTCCCTAACAGGTTGTATTCGTTGGGCCCAAAAAACCAGGTGAAAGAAGCGGTGTTTTTTGAATCAAAGGGCGGAGACAGACTCATCTTCATTTCTTTGATATGGCTGTAAAGCATTTTTGACCCTTCTTTGTAAGTGTTGACTTTCAGCTTACCGTTTTTCCTTTCAAAGGGTTTGTCTGCTTCAAGAATGGACGAAAAATAGCTTTGCTTGAATGCCACCCACTTGATGGGTTGTTCAACCTCTGTGTAATCGTCCGAGGTTTCGCTGAGATAGTCCATTCCATCCTCTTTTTGCAGGTAGCAAATGGTAGCGATTTTTCGCTGTTCGCTGAGTTTTCGCTCTGATCTACGGAAATTCAAATACCACTTCATCTGCGCTTCATCAACTTGATCCTTGCTAAATCCTTCTAAATGAACGGAGTACCTGAGTCGATAATTTTCCGTCAACGAATAGCTAATAACAATTTGGCGCTTATCGTCAAGAGCGCTTTTAAGTTCGAGGGTATTTTTGGTTTGGTTAGTGGTAAAAATTAAATGTTTTGTGGAGGTTACCCCAGGAATCGTGAGGAAGTTTTCACCATTACCTTTGTCGAATAAACAAAGTGGGCGATTTTCGTTTTTAGCAAAGTGATCGTAAGCACGGTATTTTTTTAGATGCACGGAGGCCACCTGAGCACCTTCAGTGGTAATACCCACCTTAAGATACTCGTTTTCCAGATGGAGAGTTTTTATTGGCGCATTCGGAATTTTAGACGCTCTTGGACTTGGCTCATTATTTTGCTGTACCTTTTCTATCTTTTGATTTTGAGTTGCTTCAGAGTTGTTGTCGGTGGTTTTTTGCTCTTCCTTGTTCGTTTTAATTTGCGCTTCTTTGGCTCTTTGTATATCCTCTGCCGAAGGCTGGTTCATGACAGTAAAGACGGTTAGTACGATTCCAATAAGGATGAGCCCGATGGTGGTGTTTTTATCCATTTGTAGATTTTTGTTGAAGTGCTGCCTGGATGAACGACACGAAAAGAGGATGTGGGTTAACTACGGTGCTTTTATATTCAGGATGGTATTGAACCCCAATAAACCACGGATGGTTGGAAATTTCAATCGCCTCTATTAGTCCTGATTCCATGTTTTTCCCTATTCCCGTCATTCCGGACTTTTCAAAAGCAGCAAGGTAATCGTTGTTGAATTCGTAACGATGTCGATGTCTTTCGCGAATCTGATCGCTTTGATAGGCGCGATATATTTTAGACCCGGGTTTCAATTGGCAACTAAAGCCACCAAGCCGCATGGTACCGCCAAAATTCGATTGTTTTTTTTGGCCCTCCATCATACTTATTACAGGATGCTTTGAGTCGGGATCAATTTCTGTGGTATGGGCATCCGAAAGTCCCAAAACATTACGCGCGAATTCTATGACTGCGCATTGCATTCCTAGGCATATGCCGAAGAATGGAACTCCTGTCTCACGGGCAAAACGAATGGCTTCAATCTTCCCGGCAATACCTCTCGATCCGAAACCAGGTGCAACCAAAATTCCATGCATCTCAGTGAGCAGTTCCTGAACATTTTTAGCCGTCACATTTTCTGATTGAATCCAATGAACTTTTATTTTAGCGTTGTTCGCGACTCCTCCATGAATGATTGCTTCCGTAATGGATTTATAGGAATCCTTGAGTTCGACATACTTTCCTATCAGGGCGATATTAATTTCAAATGTTGGATTGTTTAGTTTGTCTAAAAATTCTTTCCAATGGTCTAAGTTGGGTGGGTTGCCTTTGGATAATCCCAGCTTATCCAAGACAACTGAGTCCAATTCCTCGGCTTGTAAAAACAAAGGGACTTCATAGATGGTAGAAGCATCTCTGGCCTCGATGACGGCGTTAATCGTAACGTTGGTAAAACGCGCAATTTTTTTCCGTAGTTCGAAGTCGAGAGGGTGTTCCGTACGGCAACAAAGAACGTCAGGCTGAACTCCTAGTTCCAATAGCGCTTTCACGCTGTGCTGGGTAGGCTTTGTTTTTAATTCTCCCGCGGCGGATAAGTACGGAATCAAGGTAAGATGGATCACCAGGCAATCGTCTTCCAATTCCCACATCATTTGCCTTACCGCTTCAATGTACGGAAGGGATTCTATATCTCCAACAGTACCTCCAATTTCCGTAATTACAATATCGTATGGGTACTGCTCGCTCAATTCTTTTATGCGCTCTTTAATTTCATTGGTGATATGAGGAATTACCTGTACGGTTTTACCTAAATAATCCCCTCTACGTTCTTTTTCAATAACGTTCTTGTATATTCTTCCGGTCGTTATGTTGTTTGCTTGGGAGGTGGGAACATTTAAAAAACGCTCGTAATGTCCTAAATCCAAATCCGTTTCTGCCCCATCGTCCGTAACATAACATTCCCCGTGCTCATAGGGATTTAAAGTTCCTGGATCGATGTTAATGTAGGGGTCGAGCTTTTGAATCGTTACTGAATAGCCCCGCGATTGAAGCAATTTAGCTAAGGAGGCGGAAACAATGCCCTTACCAAGAGAAGAAGTGACCCCGCCGGTTACAAAAATAAATTTGGTGTTGTTAGACATCGATTGTAACTACGGGAAACAAAGTTAATATAACTTGTGGAATATAAACCTAAGGGGAGGAAAAGATTAGGTTTTCTTCCAGGGACGGTAGCGCAAGGTATGAGACGGGCGATTCGATTCCATTTCAATCAAGGGCTCCACGGGTAGGAGTGTGGCATGGCATTCTTTGGGTAAACTCTGGTAAAGCGCTGTTCCGGAGGTTTTCCAGGCAATTTGTTCATCCCCTAATGCTCGAATAATTTTCCCGGGATTTCCCGCAAATAAATGATTATCAGGTATGATTTCCTCGGACTTCACGAAGGAAAGGGCTCCGACGATGCTGTTTTCACCAACTACGGCACCATCCATAACCACGGCGTTCATCCCAATTAGGCAGTTTTTCTTGAGATGAGCTCCGTGTATAATCGCTCCGTGACCCACGTGAGCGCCTCTTTCAAAAACGATGTGCATCCCAGGAAACATGTGAACCACGCAATTTTCTTGTACGTTACAACCGGGTTCAAGGGTAATTCTACCCCAATCACCTCGTATGACTGCTCCTGGGCCAATGTAACAGTCCTCGTTCACAATTACATCACCAATTAACACAGCTGTTTGATGAACGAAGGCTGCAGGATGTACAACGGGGATAAAACCATTAAACGAATACGAGGCCATACTTAACAATAAATAAGGTTCGCAAGCAACGCTTGCGAACCTGTAGTGAGCAATACTGGATTCGAACCAGTGACCCCTACCCTGTCAAGGTAGTGCTCTAAACCAACTGAGCTAATTGCCCTTAACCGTTTCCATTTGCCTGAGCTGCTTCTTGCTCTAGGCGTAATTTTTCCTCCTCCTCAATGCGCTTTTGAATTTCTTCAAGCCAGGTTTTATTCTGCGACTCCAACTCTTGAACAGGTATGAATCCCTTTCCCGTGATGGGGAAAGCCTCTTGCAATTCGCCGCTGTAATAGAATTCAAAGCACAGCCCTCCAAAGGTATAGTCTTTTTCTCCAATTTTAAACGAAGAACCGCCCACTTGGGGATTTTTTTTGGGAAAACTTTTTTGATAGCCGAGGTTAAAAAGGGTTCCGAGAACTTCGGGTCGGTTAGCGAGTGTAAAGCCTTTACTTTCCCAATGGGCTTGAAATTGACGCATGAGTAGGGCTGTATACAGATAAGAATAATAATGATTTCCGCCCTTAATCAGTCGTTGGATGGTTTTGTGTTGGTGCGCGGCAATGGTGTCATTGATTACTTCCGGAAAAGAGTCGCGCACATTGATAATTTTTTGAAAATAATCTCCAGGGTAGAACGGGTCTTTCGGGCTGAACAGGGTTCGTTCTATCCTCAAGGCAGTGTGTTCAAGTATGCCCGAAACACCGTAGCCGCGGTTAGATGGTAAAATTAGTCGTGAGTATGGATATACGTACTGCTTGAACTTTTCACGGCCTGAATTAAACATACGCAGTTGCTCGGCCACAACGCACAAAATAATAATTCGAGATTCAACACCGGTTAGCCGAGCCACGGAGTCAATGGTGCGTTGATCTTTAACTAAGGCCGCACAAAATTGTTTCCAAGCTTTATAATTCGACCACGCATAGGCGGATTGCGTTTTTATATTTGAAGTTGATTTAATGGATTTCAAGGCCTGAATATATTCTTGATTATCCTTCAATATAATTTCAATAGCATCAAGCATTCTCAAAGCAGTGTAGGTGTTTTTTTGCTGCTCGTAAGCGTTGACAATCATTTTTGCGTTTTGTGGATAGAAGCGGGCTAGAACCCCTAATTTTTGAAACATCAGGTATTCATCCCGTACCAAAGTTGCGCTATCTTTTTGTGCTTCATTGCCATACTGACTCGCCATGGACTCGTAGTAACGATTGTTTACGTCCACTTTACCGGAATCGTTGGTCAACTTGAATTTGACCGCCAAAGCTGTTAAAATAAGAAAGCAGGCAATAGCTGCTAAAATGTGCACCGCTGTTAAATATGAATATTTAAACCATTTTCGCCATCTAGGAGGAGATTTTTTTGCGCTGTTTTCCATTCAAACCTTTAACAAGACTGTAAAATTATGGAAATATATTCAAGTATAAAAATTAGGCCTTTTCGCGCATCGTACGGTGCATTGAAAAGAGCACGAGTATGATAATTACCTGTAAAATTGCCAAGAAGGCATACAACAAGTATTCTTTCGTTTGTGCCAATTGCAGTTTCCTTCGCCGCTCTTCCATCGCTTGTTCAAATTCTCGGATATCTACCTTGGATTTAAATAAATTCATGTATTTACTGAAGTCTTGGTAAGGGTTTTCGGAGTTCTTTTTGAACAGTTTGTTTTGAAAATAATCGTTGAGGGCAACCTCCATGTCGTCATCGCTCAAATTGCTTTTGAGCACCTTTGAGAGAATATTGAAATTCGCGTTCGGTTTTTTGAACCCGTTGGCCTTCAGATAATCCAGAGTTTTGTCAACATGGGCGATGCGGTTTTCGGAAACGGAGTCGGTTTGAAATTCTCGAACAAATGTTGAAAAAACTTCCAGAACGGTGCGTTTTCCATCGCTCAGTTTATTGTCCTTGCCCAACACGATTTTTTTGCCTTCAATGCGGTCCATCCATTGTTGAATGCGCGCAATATCGGATCGTTCGAATTCATCGCTCGACCAGGAGACCCAGTAAACAAATTGCTCGCTCATCAATTCGGTAGCATCCGAAACTGGAACGCGTTTGTGCAATTCGAGGTAAAGATTAACGATGCGCATTTTTTCACAAAAATGCGCGCTGTCAATCATTTGGTTTTCAAAGGTTCTTTTCAGCAATACCGGATAGGCGGTATCGTTGTCTACCTTGCGTTTTACATTGACCCTTTCATAGTCGTCGTAATAATATCCCTCGGAGGTATAACCCGACCAATAGTCGTAATATCCAGGTTGATATCGTTGAACTTTTACGTATTCATAGTCATCTTCAAATCGGAACAGTTTATTCCATTCCGATTTAGGCGTCATTTTTTTAAGCGAGTCAACTTGTTGGTCATAAGCTGTTTTAGTGCACTCCTCGTATTTCTCCAAGTCCTCCTCTAATATGACCTTATCCCTTCGAATTTCTTCCTTGGTAATGTGCACCTCTTTACGTGAATTTGGAATGCTGCTCCAAAAATATTTTACGGTAAAAATCAGGATAGCAAAAACAAGAACTATGGATGCGGTAATCCAAACGAGGCGGCTGTATGGAAACAAGTAACTGTTTTCGTACTTTTCCAAAAAACTTTTAAGTTTATTCATGGCCGGGTATAGGTTTTATTAAAATTAAAAATATTTTCAATATGTTACCCGCACTTAACATATTTTTTTTACAACGGTTTTTCCAATGGCGTGCGCACCTTCCTGGGCATGTGCAAAGCCCGCCCAAAGCAGGCCTGCTGTGAAAAGTACTATGGGTCTTGATTTGTTTTTTGTCATATAGTTTTGTTTAAAATTATTCCTACTCGTTTGGCTTTTCGGAAACCGCCCTTTCAAAAGTATGATTTTGTTGTTAACTCGTCATACCAATGACCGCTAACGTTTTGCCGCTTTGCGAAGGCGGGGATTTTCAGCACTAAACTTCATTAGATGCACAAAGCTTGAATTTAGCACTTCAATGTCATAGAAGCACGAAACCCCCGCTTTTGCAAAACGGCTGTTATGGGCTGGTTTATATTTTTGTCTACTTTGCACGAAA
>Ga0194133_10001147_pt1 | contig 49214 bp, 45 predicted proteins | sample TA2KigOf40mmetaG_FD_155448 | JGI IMG/M metagenome (GOLD analysis project Ga0194133, IMG submission 155448) | Freshwater microbial communities from Lake Tanganyika, Tanzania - TA2015055 Kigoma Offshore 40m | ecosystem: Environmental > Aquatic > Freshwater > Lake | place: Tanzania: Lake...
ACTTTGGCATCCGCACACCACGCAGCGATCGGGAAATCGGGGTGAGTATGTTCGCGGAAGGTTGATGTCCGTGCTCTCGGCCATGCACTAGCGCCTATGTTTGATGGCGAACGAACCAGCTCAGCAGCCCCGCCACGGGGAGCCGAGCGTCGGGAACAACCTACGAGGCGGGGTCTGCTGCAGCGCCTGGTTCGGCATGGCCTCCCTGCCGCAGCTCCGGCCTGACCACATAGAACGGCCCGCGACCGCACTTGTCCACGGCGGTATGACGCAGACGGAACAAGTCCTCGGGCCGGTGGTGGGCGAGGTACGCGACCGTGGCGCACACCGCGGCGTCGAGGGCACCATCCGTTGGGGTGCCGAGAGCGCCCTGGATGCCAAACCGCTGCGACCAAGACTGCCAGAGCGACTGGACGTGCTGGGCCGCCTCCGCCCCCTTCTTGTACAGCCGCACCGCTTCGTCCTGCGCGGCCGACGTGCCGAAGTACAGGCAGGCGCGGGGGTGCGTTTCGAGGATGGTGCCTACGGACGGAGACAGCGCATCGGAGAGTAGCCGGGCACGGATCGGGACGGCCATCAGCGAGTTGAACGACGCGACCCAAGTGCGGAAGTCGGCCGGTAGCAGCGCCCGCAGTTCGGTGTCCGAGGAGCGGAACCCGTTCTCGTCGGACAGGGCGATGGACAACTGGGCGTCGATGGCCACCGCAACAACGTCCCGCTGCTCGGCGAGTTGGTTGATCTCGCCGAGGGAGGCCCGCCGCGGCGGTTGCTCAAGTGCCACCCGGTCGCCATCTTTGGTGATGGACGCTACCCAGGTGTTCTCGCCACCCGCGATGTCAACACCCAGGAACAACGGCGACATTGCACGCCCCCGCGAAAGTGCCGAACTTGTGTTTATACGGATCAGCCTAAACTCTGTAGGCCGCAGCAATGCAGCCTATCACGCAATCTAGATTAGATGTAAAGCCAAATGGTATCATGCACTTGCGAGCGGATCAAGCATTTTGTGGAGTGATAGGCTGTTCGGCCTAATCACCCCCCAAAAATCTTCGCCAGCCCGTCTGCAGGACTGTGAACACCCTTACCGCTGCAATTCAAAACGTGCGTGTAAATCATGGTCGTACGAACGCTGCTGTGCCTCAAAAGTTCCTGAACGGTTCGAATGTCATAGTCATTCGCGAGCAACTGGGCAGCAAAGGAATCCCTGAATGTATGGCAGGTTACCCTTCTCATGTTGATCTTGCTGTTCTGCGTGTTGCAGGCCGCCGATTGGAAGCTCCGATTGTTCCGTGGGCGCGATTCCCGAAGGTTTGCCGGTGGCGATCACTGTCGCGCTGGCGGTCGCAACGACCCGCATGGCCCGCATTCCATTTTGCGGTCTGACTCTCCCACGACTGCCCGGTTCCGGCCATCCATCCCGTGAGTTCAGTGGTTACTGCGTTGAAGTCATCCCGGAGCAACACATCAGCAGACAATTGAGTCACGGTTGACGCAACAAGCAGTTCTCCGAGGCAGATGGTTGCGATTCAATTCGTTGTCCAGTGAATCATTCGTGGGCTCCTTCTTTCGTTGTTGCATGGAATTCGATCAACCCGGATTCTGTCTTGTCTTCCGACAAACCTCGGAATGTGACCAGCGGAGTGTCGTGTGGACCGTTGCTCCAGAAACCATGACCTTCATCGGAAATCCCCAGACGAAAGCGTTCCTTTCCCTGAGCAAATGTGCGAAAGACCGACATGGGTTGAGCCACGGGAAGATTCCGTCCAACCTGGATGGCACCATTCGGGTCAAAGGGAGCATCACCAAACGCATCGGCACGCCCGACGCGCAGCACGCCAGTCATCCAGACATCCTCTGCGATGCTCAGCCGGACAGGCGGCTCTGCGACTGGTTCCGGATCGATCTGAACCCGGTCCTGCCCGTCGATCGTGATCGCAGTCGAACTTTGATTCGGTCCGTAGATGCCCAACCGACCCTTGCTGTCGATCCGCAGGCCTCCAACGTGTCTGCCGTTCAAAGTAATGATCAGTGCATCACCAGGTTTCGCCAGATCCAGCTGAAGAGGACTGTTCTGCTGCCTGTGAGGCATCGAACCCAGTACGCAAAAGAGACCGAGTGCAAACATGCCGGACGATAGCCAGGTTTTCATCAGAACGCTCCATTTTTTTTATCTGGTACTCGCCGGACCAATGGAGTCCGGTTAAGTAAGCGGTATCCCCAATTCACTTTAATCGTGGACCGTAGCTTGGGAAAGTGTTCGGCAACAATCAAGAGTATGGCTCAGTGACAGCCTTGCTTTTTCGAGTGGCTGGCCCACCGCGGCCAGAAGAACGGCAAACGTGACGATACGAAAACAGTGGCGAGTGATTAAGGAACCGCACGATACCCTCCGCGAATAATCTCGAAAATTTGTGCAGTCCTGAACAGACATCGGCGAGCTTCTGGATGAAGCGAACTTGTCCGAGAAAATGGTGATCATTCAGCACTTCGTCCAGTCATTGGAACTGAAGTCTGCTGACGCCACCGCGAACACGGGCACGTGCGTCTTGCGGATCTTCCCCGAACTACGCCCGTTGAATGGTGACTTGCTTCCACCAGACGCAAACGGCCCGCTTTCCGCGGATGCAAGAACCCGTGCCGAGTTAACCGAAAATGACGTGGTTCTTCAATTCGGTGAAAAAGCTTCCCGGAAGGAACCCTCTTCGTGACAACACTCTCTTTTTCGACTAGCGAAAGCGATTGATGGCAAGGATCTTAAAGATTTCGAGACCCTTTCCATTTCCAAACCAAAAGGAACCGTGTTCGAAATTTCAGGCCAGTACTTCAAAATTCGGCAGTCAGCCTGCGAAACTCACGCCCTCCAGCGTAAACCCGGTGTCGAAACTATTTCGACCCAGGTTTTTTACGTCAGCTTTGAGCCTTGAAACACGCGCAGACGTAATGCGATTTCCCGCAACAACTTGTGATCAGCCCTGCGCTCAGTTCCATGCCTCTTGCCTCAAACAGAGAAACGGCGAAGCGGGCTTCTCGGAACGTTTCGGTTCCTGAGATCGCGTTCTGTGTCTCCGAAATTCAGAGACACCCGTTCCGGGTTGAGACCCTCGTGTGCCTCGCGCGTTCAGAGGCAGCTGTGTCGGTTGTGTTCGGTCCGAGATCAGGATTCGACGCTGCTGGCTGATCGACCGTGAGTCTGAGAAATAAACGGGCGGCGTCATTGTCGACTAAAAACCGGAGTACCTGTACTTCAGCACCATACCAGGCTCTTGCCAGTGAGGGCCAGGATCAGCGAAGGTGCAACATGGTTGAGACGCGTGAATGACGCGCATAAAAAAAGGCCGCAAGAAGCTTTCGCATCGGTCATCCAATCGACCTGCTAACACCACGCAGTTTCGGGTTGAGGTTTCGCTGGCCACGCCGAAACTGGGCCAGACAGGGAAACCAGCTGTTCCATCCGGAATCCCACGGCATCTGCCACTAGCCATCCAGCTTTTTCGTTCGATGGAATTCAGGGCAACGCGGAAACCGTTGTTGTTGTCGCGGTTCGACGGGTTGTTACTGTTACGGTTCGCGGACCGACACACTTGACTCGGATCTTCGTTTCATCTACATTAGAGGTCGACGGACGCGGATGGTGCGGAACTCTGGATTTGGACATTCCTGACCATTCGCTCACACGTGCTGATGTGCCTCGCCCGTGATTCGACACTGCGGATGTGCGACGTCGCAGCGGAGGTGATATTCAATCGAACTGCACAAAGCAATCGCGGATTTCATCGGAGCCATTCTTCATTGCGGTGCAATGGAATCATGAATCGATCTTGTCAACTTGAGTCGCAGAAATTGTGGTTTGCTCGAGGGCGATCCGCCCCGGTACGCCTTGCGCTCATTTTGTTCATGGCTTCCATGCTGGGAAGTATGCCGTCGGTCTATTCCACACTCCGAGCCTGTTGCGAAGAAGGCTCGGAGGAAGTGCGTCTCCTGGAGGAGGAATCGATTGCCGTTGCTCATCGTCGAGTCCGGCAGAAGTCTCTTGAAACGAAGCACCGCCGACCGGAGGCTGTTCAGTACTCTTTCGTTGCACCTCGAGTTTTAGGAGCAGGCACGACGCATGTTCGTGATCGCTCGACTCCCGCGCAGTTCTTGCTTGGCGCGGGTATTCGCATCCGCTGTTGATTTCCACGGCGTTGATTGCGCTGTCGTGTACTGAGTGCGACTCTTGAACTATCGGTTCAGTGCGTCCTCAGCGGGCAACAGACTATTGTGCAATTCGCGCTGACGCCATGTCGGTCTGGTTGCTAGTGGAACATCAAATGGCTCGCGTTCATCGCGAATGATAGGCGGAATCAAGCCGCAGTATGGTCCGCTTCGAGAAGGAATGCTTGGGCCGATTCGCCAAATGGGTTTAATGAATCGCCCAGGATATCAGTCCGCGTTTCAACCCTACCACGGATTTTTTATTCAAAGGCACACATGAACCCAAGCAAACTCGACCCGAAGAAAATCGCTCAGGATTTTGTGTCTAGTGTTATCGTATTTTTGGTGGCGCTTCCACTCTGTTTGGGAATTGCAATCGCCTCGGACGCGGATCCGATAGCAGGTTTGATTTCGGGTATTGTTGGTGGAATTGTCGTCGGAATTTTCAGCGGCTCTCACACCAGCGTGTCGGGACCGACTGCAGGCCAGACGGCCATTGTTGCGGCGCAGATTGCCAATTTGAGAACATACGAAACATTCCTGTTGGCATTGGTCCTGGGAGGTGTGATTCAGGTTGGCTTCGGACTACTCAAGGCTGGGGCACTCTCCGCTTTCTTCCCGTCCAGCGTGATCAAAGGATTGTTGGCTGCCATCGGAATCATCCTGATATTCAAACAGTTCCCACTCTTGTTCGGATACACAAGAGACATGGGCGTGTCGTTCGGGCACGCCGAAGCGCTCAAAGACTATGAGCTACATCCCCACCCGCCGGTCGACCATTCGCATCCGGTTGGCGACATCATCGTCAGCTTCTTCAAAACGATGCAGGAACTCATCAAGCACGAAGATGGATGGCAGTACGGCGCGATAACTATTGGTTTTTTCTCGTTCGTCCTCCTGTCCGTCTGGGACAAAATACCCAAGTTGAAGAAGTCACTTGTTCCAGCCCCCTTGTTGGTCATTATCCTCGGTTCATTGCTGGGTTGGGGATTATCTAAGCTGGGCGGCAATTGGCTTTTGTCACCTCAACAGCTCGTCGATGTTCCGACCGCTGAAAGTATTGCCGGATTTGCCAGCCTGTTGCGCTTCCCGGATTTTTCCCAACTGGCCAATTCGTCAGTCTATATCAGCGCGATCACGGTTGCGGTCGTAGCATCGTTGGAAACGTTACTCACCCTGGATGCAGTGGACAAGTTGGATCGACGTCAACGGATGTCGCCACCCAATCGCGAACTATTCGCCCAAGGGATTGGCAATATTACCGCTGGATTGTTGGGCGGGATTCCAGTTACCAGCGTGATCATCCGCGGAACGGTTAACGTTGACGCTGGATCGCAAACAAAGCTCTCTGCTATTTTTCACGGAATACTCTTGCTGGTCTGCGTGTTGCTTATTCCCCACGTTCTGCGCACGATCCCGCTGGCCTGTCTGGCTGCGATTCTGGTGATGACTGGATTTAAGCTCGCCAGTCCCACGCTCTTCAAGCAGATGGCCAGCGAAGGGCGATACCAATTCCTGCCATTCATCCTTACACTCGTCGCGATTGTCTTGACGGACTTGTTGGTTGGCATTTGTATCGGTATGCTTGTGAGCGTGGTTTTCGTCCTCAATAGCAATCTCCGAAGGCCGGTGCGGAAGATTAAAGAAAGGCTCACCGATGGAGACCTGTTGCATATTGAGCTGAGCGATCAAGTCTCCTTTCTCAATAAAGCCTCGCTGGAGGCTGCCTTGCGCGAAGCTCCGCGTGGCAGCCGTTTGTTGCTCGATGCACGGCGAACCGACTATATCGATCCGGACGTACTGAGCTTGATTCGCGAATTCAAAGAAAAGACCGCACCTGCTTTCAATATCTCGATGCAACTCGTCGGTTTTCGAGACAAGTACAAGTTTTCGGACAAGGAAGACACCGTTGATTTCTCGACTCTGGAAGGTCGGGAGAAATTGACTCCGGAGCAGGTCCTCGAAATTTTGAAAGCTGGTAACAAGCGGTTTGTCGAGGGGCGCCCTCTCGATCGTTCGCTAATGAAGTCGCGAGTTGCTAACGGCAAGCCCTCTTCAGCGATCGCGGCAATCGTCAGCGGCATCGATTCCCAAACACCGATCGAGATAATCTTTGACTTGGGATTGGGCGAGACCTTTGTCATCCGCATGCCCGGCTTCGTCCTCGGACAACACGCTATTGGTGGAGTGGAATACGCCGTATCGGTTGGCGGCGCCAAAGTGGTTGTCGTGATGGGCAACGCTGATAGTTCGATTCTAACTCTGGCAACTCAGAATGCCTGTTCTCCCGACAATAAAGCAGGACTCGCGGGCTGCGCAAGCTTGGCAGAAGTCCTCGAGCAAATCGCTGCTTCAATTGACACTCAACAAGCCCGGGTGTTTCCACAAATGTCGACCAAACAACGAGCGGAATACCTGTCGGAATTTGCTCAACGTAATGTCAATCGCATGGCCCAGCAGCTTGTAAATGAAAGTCCTGCGCTAAGCCGCCTGGTTCAATCTGGGCAGGTTCAGATCGTGAGCGCCATGTTCGATCAATCAAATGGTGCAGTGCAATTCCAAAGTGACTTATCCGCTCTGGCAAATCACGGACCATCCTTATGAGATGCGAAGATCGTCAAGCTGTTGGTAATGTCACCATGCGGGGCACCATACTTGACGCCAATTCGAGCGAACCAAACCTCCTTTGGCGAAGAGGATTCGTCGTAGGTTCTTTGCGTATGTCAAAGTCCAATGAAGAATAGATAGCCTTTAAAAGCAACTTTAACAAAAATGAGGTTTTGCTATGCCGATCACCAAAACTGAACTGACAAAAGCCCGGAAAATATGGGGCAATGCATTGGTCGCAATTTCCACCGCTTACGACACCGAAGGAATTGAGGCTGCGACCCAGTTGGCCAACGATGCGCTGGATGACGCGTACGGATATCACCTTGGTCCGGTTCTGTTTAAACCGACTTTGACGAGCGGAGAAAAAACCTTCCGTCCTACCCGTGAAGGTGCACTTTCTTATTTCGTGGGCCAGAATGCCACGTACCCCGACGACAAAGGTTTTGCCTTGAAGAGTTGGCGTTCGGTCAAATCGGAAACCGCCGCCTGCTTTATCGATGGTGATGTAGCAATGTGGATGGGTTGGGTCACTTTTACGGACAAGGACGGCAAAGTGACAAAAGTCGACAAGAGCTGGGGTTACAAGAAAGACAAAAAGGGAACGTTGCGCATCGTTCTTCATCACTCCTCTTTACCTTACCAGCCGCCATCTCCTGGACAATCAATTGCAAAAATCGCGCGGAAAAGTTCACGAAGATCATCCTGATGAGTGAGTAGTTCGTGAGCAGAATCTGCGGCTTCCTCGCTTGCCTCGCCCCGTTCCTCGAAGGCCTGCCCGATTGCACCGCCGTCCGCCAAAGCGTCGGGGACGCCGCCGGAGAGAGCGTCACATACTGCGGCCGCTACGTGAGTCCAGGTCAACCCTGACTCTCATTTCCCGTGGTACAGAAAATGGGGGCAGGTCATTTACCCTGATCACGCGTACGATATCCCGTCCTCTATGGTGGCGTTCGACAAAACGAGTCAACATCTCTTTCTATTCTGCTACTTTTCAGAAAAGGATGCGGGATGTTAAGATACTTCCCCAAGAAAATGCTCGTTTGCGAGATCTTTCAAAACTCGATGCTCGTTTAACACCCGGCACTCCCTCGTCGGCCCCTGGATTAGGACATTGCCACTCATGAAGTTCTTGATTACCGGGATCCTCTCGTTGCTGTATGTTCAATCCGTCAGTGCGGCCGAGATATTTCTTGGCAGTGGTGCGAAGGCGGGAGAAATAACAGATCAAACCGCCATCGTTCATGTTCGCCTCACATCCACTCCGGGCCAGGACGCCGAAGGCTTGATTCCCGGACGAGAAGGGGAGGCTCGCGTTCGGTATAGCACCATTGATACCCTCTCTGACAGTGAATTGACTCGTTGGGAGTCAGCCAAAGCAACCGAAGATTACTCAATTCAATTCGCACTAAAGGGGCTCAAGTCGGCGCATCGGTACTACTACGTCGTTGAGATGCGAGCCAGCGAACTGGACACAGTCCACACGTCCGTGCAGCACTCATTTGTAACCGCACCGTTGCCTGAGCAGCGAGGTCCAGTCATGTTTCATTTAACGACTTGCCAGGATATCCATGGTGAGTCGACTTATCGCCCCATGGCTCAGCAGCGTCCTGATTTTTGCATCTCGGCTGGCGATACGGTCTATTACGACGGACAAGGACTCGCAAGAAACGTCCCGCAGGCTTGGCAAGCGTATCAAAAGATGTTTGGCCTGCCAGCGATGAGAGATTACTACCGACACGTGGGTGGGTACTTCATGAAGGATGATCATGACTACCGCTTTAACGACGCCGACCCTTACATGAAAGGCAAATGGGTTGGGAAAAAAAAGCGAGCCGACCCGGATGCTCGTTTTACGGAAACCAAAGGCGATCAGAAGCTGGACATCGCCTGGTTAACCCATGAGGAAGGTGTTGAGGTATTCAAGCAAGTTTTTCCGATGGGTGAGAGGACTTACCGCACGGTTCGCTGGGGTAAAGGACTGCAAATCTGGATGGTTGAGAATCGCGATTTCCGGTCCCCCAACTCCATGCCCGATGGGCCCGAAAAATCGATCTGGGGTAAAGAGCAGCGTAAGTGGCTTATGGGAACGTTGCTGGAAAGTGACGCTGATCACCGCATCATCGTATCACCCAACCCCATCATTGGTCCCGATCGATTGATGAAAGGAGACAATCATGCAAACTTAAACGGATTCTGGTACGAGGCCCAAAAGTTCCTTGACTGGCTTAAAGAGAAAAATCTAACGAATGTTGTTTTGATGTGCGGGGATCGGCATTGGCAGTATCATTCGATTGACCGTCGCAATGGACGGAGTACGCACGAGTTTAGTTGCGGACCGACAAGCGATGATCATACGCAAAATGTCCCGCCGCTGTATGATGGAGTCGGACGCCCCTATTCGGCAAGCCGTGGAGGCTTTCTCAGCGCACGCTACCAACCATCGGATCGCAGCCTTACGGTAGCCTTCCATTCCATGACGGGTAATTTGCTCGACAGCACGGTGCTTCCTGGTACCGACAAGATCGGTCGTGCCCCAACGGTCGATCCCGCCCAATAGAAATGGTACGAAAAGTACAAATCGCAAGAGAACATTCCAGCCCCCGAAAAGATGCTGCTTAATGCCGACCAGGAACCAGATCTATCGATAGGCTTTGTGCCGCTATTCAACGGCAAAGATTTGAGTGGTTGGACAGGGAAAGGAGTAAGAGCCGATTCGAGGTAAAGGACGGCATCTTGATCGGCACGTGTGTCCCTGATTCGCCGAGCACCTATTTGTCGACAGACAAAACGGACTATCGCAATTTCGTTTTCCGTTGCGAAATGAAGTGGGAGATCGACACCAACTCAGGTGTAATGCTGCGGGCTCAAATAAAGGACGGCAAAGATGGCGAAGTCGTTTTCGGTCCACAAGCCTAGATTGAAGGGACCGGCAAAGAGCGAGGCTGGTCGGGCGGCATCTACGGTCAAAGCTGTGGCGGCTATTTTTATCCCGTGTGGCTGACCGAGCACAAGCAGGCTCGCGATGCGGTCGACCCAACCGGTTGGAATCGTCTCACGATTCAAGCGCGAGGCAACGAGATTAAGATCTGGGTTAACGGAGTGCCGGTTGCTCATTAGGTTGACAATGGAACTTAACCACCAACGTTACTGCCCATCCGATTGTTCCAGTTCTGGCAACTGTGATTGGTGCCAATCAGCGTAAGTTTGCTTGGTCGTCGAATCTTTCCAAGCAGTTCGTCCGTTGATGTTGCCTGCGTTCACGATTGCCGCGCCGGCGCTAGGGCTTTTGAAGGCGATACCGCTGTCGGATGCCTGAATGGCGGCGAGCAGTCTCTGCCTAGCCGCTCGCTTCACTTGCCTTTGGTCGGGCGTAGAATCAAATCCTGCTGCTATTTGCACTGGGTCAATAAGCGAAGCTACACGGTAGTTGAGCAGTTGAAATCTAACCTCGCTAACCTCGCCTTTACGATTGCTCTGAGCCATCGGCGCCCTCCATTTCGAACAAAGTTGTGGGTGGAAAACTCATCTCGACCAGTTGCCAGAAGCGAACGTGAGACTTCTTGTTGAGACCTGCATCCTTCAGCTTGCGACCGTGGAAGACACGACCGCGCAGCTTCGATAGATGGCGTCCTAATGAACGTTTAAAGGCGCCATCTCCTCGATCGCGATTGGCAGACAGAGGTTCGGGCAATGCCAGGACAAGCGGATCATCGATGTACTCAACTGGATCTCGCGACTTAGGCATCACGACGCGACAGACATCCTCCGCAGTCAGTTGCCGACCGCCGAATCGCTCCCACCAAGCATCAAAGAATGCCGTCCACTCCTGAGCCGACTCGTCTTGAACAACTTGAGTCTGTTCCAGATTGGTGAGAAAGCCAGGAATACCTGCGAATGCCAGAACGCTACCGATTGTGTCGGCCCGTTCCGTAGATGCACGTCCGCTGAGTCCTAGTGATAACCGCGAATGACACACAAAGCTCACAGACAGGGTATGTCCAGGGTTCTCAAGCGTCCAGTTTTTGCTGCGCATGATTTGCACCCTTGCTAGGCAGAGAGGAGACGACGCTCTCTAGCACCTTACGATTAGGGCCTTGGTCAACTCCGACAAGCAAACCCACTTCTGATACAGAATGTCAAGAATGCGACCAGGGGCGAACACCAACCAGCTTCCTCGGATTTCGTAGCACAGCGCTACGCGCCACACGAGACCGAAGTTGTTATTCGCTCGTGCTTCCATCAGGGATGACAGCAGGTAGGAAACAACAGTCGTTACAAGCGGCGAGTCCTTGGACATGCCGCAGTTCGACTGGCCGAAACGCCCAGTCGGTACCCGATATACCTTGTCGGTGACCGTCGGTGCGATGCGTAACATTGTCTCGGCTCGAAGAGTGAACTCATCGAAACTAAACAAGCGAAATGCCCGCAGCAAGTTCCGTTCCGGTATGTGCTCCAGCGCGATTTGTAGCTCGTTGGACGATGTGGCTGTTCCGCCAATAGCTCTGGACAGTTGGGTGGCTCGATCATCGAGTGTCGCTTGGTCCCAGGGGACCAGCATGGCGTAGAGTGACCACTCGGGCCTGTTCGCCGTATCGTTCCAGCGAATCACCCCGTGATCTGGCTCGAGTCGAAGAAGATGGTGATTCGCCGAAGTGTCGAAAGTATCCCTGACGGCGGCAATCGCTTCGGTGACCTCTTTGTGAAGCTCCTCGATCGATAACTCGGTGGTACACGTAACAATCGGAGGGAGTTTCAGGCAGCGCCGTGCCAAAACACACGCGCCATTACCCAACTCATCGGCGGCGTTAATCCAGGCGCCAAATGCATTGTCATCCGGTGACACGAGTCGCGGCAACACTCGGCGCCTGAAGTCCTGCGCCCCACTGCTTAGTAATTACCATGCACGCGATATAGTGACTGAGTAACACATATCGTTTGTTGGGCTCACGACTCATCCATTTCGGCTCGGTACAGGTTGCGCATATGCTCTGCAACAGTCCCACCACAGGGGTGTTCGATGTCGTCCGCTGTTATTGACTTCAGAGCAGCCCAGGCGAATTGGTTGAGGTCCTCGCCCTCGGATTTGTCATGGTGAATGCGACGGAGGACCGGCACAGCCTTGGCGGCTGCAAGTCCGAGGTCCATCAACGCTTCGATACAATAGGAACGCATAGGCTGAGATTCACTGCGATCGTCAGCAACGGCGATGAGCGCGTCGACCACTTGCGGGCTGCTGCTTTGCGATTTGCCCAGCGCCCATGCAGCAGCATAACGAATGGCAAATCGGTCCTCCAAGTCGGCACGATTGGTCAACTCGCGGATGACTTCTCCAATGACATCGTTGGACATCTGCAATTCGACGGCCAAGAGAATTAGCTTACACCTCCACTCGTTACTGCATGTTTCGGAGCCTAAATCTCTCAGCAGCGCTTTCAGCGTCACATCGGGAACGACACGTAGTGCTTCAAGAAGCTGGTCTGGCAATTCACAAAAGAACGCACCACATACATCGCTCACCAGCTCTTCGACCATCTCGTCGTCGCTCATGAGGTTGCGAATCTCGTTTTCCGGTACGCCTTCTGATAACAATTCTTCGTGAAGGCACGATGCGCAGTCGTCGTTCAACTGTGCCATTTCCGCCTCGTCTTCCTGCGCTTCTCTGGCCTGCACGGCGGCGGCAATAAGTTCTTCCACCGCCGTGCCGTCGTTAGACCAGATCTCGGTTAATCGTTCGCGGATGTCCTTGTGACGATTGGCAGATTCTTGGCTATCGAAATTATCTCTTAGTAATCTCCAAACACGGTAATGCATGTTACCCCCTTGCATTCTGACATTGCTGCTCCTGTCGGCGAACCGATGTCTTGATCTCCGGTGTGACCTAGTACTCCGGCTAACCCATTCTTGGAGCATGCAAGCACCGTTTTGGCCGCCACCTCGGAGTTGCGAAAGGTTGTAGTCAGTTCCGCAACCAGGACATTGGCGAGTCCGCTGCAGAGAAAAACATCAGAAATCCAGCAATCGCGAGGAGTCGGACATCGGGCGGCGATCACCCTGACACAAAGCGCGATGTTAGCCCAAACTCTATACGTTATCGCGGGGCGCTAAAATGTCAACCTTTGGCAACTTTTGTGGCAAGATCAGAGAGCCGCTACATCAGCCGTGGGGAATGTCACCCCATCATGGGTTTCTTACGCCATCGGTCTCCGGCTTCGCCATTTCGCCGTGCCATTTTTCCACCGCAGGGTTAACCGGAAGAGTTTTTCTGCCACATGTTAGTTTTCAAGCGCCCTTCAACCTTGCGGAGTCTCGACGATGTTTCGCTTCGACTACGTCTGCTGCTCGGTGTTTGGACCGGGAACAATGTCCGCACCCATCTCAGTCGGTGAGCGATCGCCGATCGGCCGCCGGAGCACGGTCAGCCTTCCAAGGCAGGCATGGGGCGGGCGGACGTCCGGCTCTGGACGTCTGTGGGTGGCCCAATCTCTTGCCAGAACTGTTGCCCGCAATACCCCCGCCACCTGCGTATCGCAGGTTTTTACCCAGTCCACTGTTCAGTGTTCGATTCATCCCTTTTTTACGAGGAGGCTGCCATGTACAGATTTGAGGTCAAGGTTCGCTTAAACAACGGCCGCGTTTCGTTCGTTGAGGTGCGGGCCAACGACTCGGGACACGCTCGCCAAATCGTCGAAGCCCAGTTCAACGGTCGGGCGACCGTGATGTACACCAAACGTTTGCCGTGAACCTCCCGCGTGAGTACGGGCTCCTCCCCGGACTAAACCTGATTAGTAAACTTCTCGGGGAGGTCGATGTTAGAAGTGCCGCAAAAACAAGGGATTGCGGAGTTCGAGACCGATTCGGGCAACTGTTCTGAGTGTGCCGCGTTACGGAATAACAAAGAACTTACGGTGCGAGAGTTCAAGACTGCCGCACGGGCTTATTCGGAAATCGAAACCGAGTCCTCGCTTCAGCCCACGTGTTACGTGAATGCTGTCCAGGAAGTCTTTGGTCAATCAGCCACGGTGGAATACACGGTGCTCATCAAAACCAAGACTCCCAAGATTCAGCGACTCGCGGCAGCACGAAACGAGGCAGACCTGGGAAGACTCGGGGACATCATCGAGAACATCGAACGGGCGGTTCTTCACCCGAGCCGAACGCGAGCTGATTCGGCACCTGACGACTTACCTCGATTTCAAACGGGAAACGATGCGACCGAAGTTAACGTACCTTCAGGACCTTTGTATCATGACAAGCGAAATTGACCTTTAAAGGTATAAGCTAGTAGAGGTTATTAAAATTAACTAAGTTACCGGTAAGAAGATTAGATGTTAAAATATCGGCAGAGGTATTGTTATTTTGGGAGAGTAAGATGAGTAACTTTGAAGAATCTCTCAATGATGCTTTGTTTACGACCATTAATGAGAATGGTTTGAGTAGGTTATATCGACAGACTAGGACTCATGATTTTGGCGTCATCACTGCTTTTAGGTATGCTCCGGAGTGCGGTAAGGGTAAGCCTTATAAAAGGCATGAGAATGAACAGCGTAATGCTAGTTTATTGGCTAAGTTGCGTTCTTTTGGTTTTAGCGTGACGGCTATTAAGGGATCTTATATTGAAAATTATGGGTCTTCTGATGAGCGTGAGGTCAAGGAGAACAGTTATTTCGTAGTGGATGTTCAAGATCGAGGTGATTTAAAGAATAAGTTGGTGTCATTGGGAGAGGAGTTCGAACAAGATAGTGTTTTATTTGGATCAGCTGGTGGTGATGGGGTGCTCATTGGAACTAATCATTGTACGGGCGCATACCCTGGTTATGGGGTTGAGAAGATGCAGGGTGGCGCTATTTTTGGTAAGACAGGGACTTTTATGAGTAGGGTCAAGGGTCGTCCTTTTGTATTTGCGGAGATGTTAGAGTCATTTGGCGTTCTTAAGTATCCTTCTGAACTGCGCGGTGTTGTTTATGAAGCTAAGAAGCATTGGCGCGATCTACCCCACACACGTTAAGAATCTATAAGTAACGCTTTAAGGTAACGCACAATGGGTCTAGGCAATGCTTAGGCCCTTGGATTATATCATGATTTGATTTTTTCGACTATTCTTTGCATAAGTTGGGCAGAGATTTCACTGCTTAATGACGGGTCATGAGCAGTCAAGCTCGACGCTATGGCATCCGCTCAACGGTTCGACGATTCCGACAAGGACAAACCCGAGCCAAAATCAGCACCACAGTCAACGCTCACTTCTTTGACGACGCAACACCGGAAGTGTCCTTCGTTCTTGGATTTCTCTGGGCGTGTGGCAGCGTTCGCACGAAGCACCGCCACATCCTGCGACTGGTCTGCTACGAAGAACGCGAGGAACGACTCCAGGTCATACTCGACATACTGCAGAGCCGACATCAGCTTCAGCGTTACGGCAATCGACTGGTTGTCGAGCTAGGAAATCACCGGCTGGTTCAAACGCTGATCGAGCGGTTCGGCAAACCTCCCGGAAAGGACTCTGAGGGAACACTGCCCCGTCTGCACGGATCGATGGTGCCTCCGTATGCCTGCGGCCATCTCTTCGCAACCGGGGTTTCCAGTCCCCAAAGCCTTCGCTGGCGAGGCCATCCGCAACTGATTTCGTGGTTGGTCGAGCAGATGCAGTTCGCCCTTCCGATTACCGAGCCACGGGCATCACGTTGGGGCAAGACCCTGAGTGCGGCGTGGACCAATCCCAGCGAAATCCAGCAAATCCCGCAGTGGCTGGAAAATCCGGAAGCGGGGCTGACCCGCCTGTGACAGATGCCCAACGTAAGATTAACATACAGGGTCGCCGGTGGAACGAAGGCCCTTTGAAAGGGTGGCGTGATTGGTACCGTCCCGTTGGCTGCTTGGCCGCGTTTACATCGCGAGATGTACACCGAACCTTCGGACCGACAATTCATGGGGCAACGGCCAATCGTTAAGCCGAGAAAAAATCAAGTCCACCGGCACCCTGTCTTTTTTGAATTCCTGGAAGGTGTGCTTCCAGTGAGAAGGATCGGAACCCTGGATGCAGCCCAAAAAGAAAACCAACGAACGCCCCCAAGGAAAGAAACCGGATGCGGAGCGACGACTCCGACAAGCGGACCGGTTGGCCCGTGTCCTGAGAGTGCTGCAACTGATCCAGGGCCGAGGTCGCTGGGATACCAAAGCGATCGCTCAGGAAATCGAGTGCTCTGAACGCACCGTCTATCGAGACCTAGCCGTTCTGGAATTGGCCGGTGTGCCATGGACCTACGAGAAAGAATCGTCCAGCTATCGAGTACGACCCGATTACCAATTCCCGATTCTCAACCTGACCGATGAGGAACTGCTCGGCCAAGCAACCGCAGCTTCCGCCACCAAAGCTCCTGGGCTCGATGTGAACCTGGGAGCCAAACCCACCAGTGAAAAGTTAGCGGCCAAGGCGAATGACAAGTCCGAACAAATCCTGCTCGAAGCCCAGCGGTTCACCGAAGTCCTTGATCTAAAACTCGCCGACCACAGTCGGCATCGAGACTTCATTCGCACAGTGCAGTGGGCACTGATTCAAAAGAAGCAGGTGACCGGGCAGTACCAAAGTCCCTACGAAGAGAGGCCGGTCAAGCTGACTCTGCATCCCTATCGGCTCTCTTTGGTGAAGAGTGCCTGGTACTTGATCGGTCGAACGCCCCAGGAATCATTGCCTCGAACCTATCGCATTGTCCGTTTCAAGTCTCTCCGAATGCTGGATGAGCCAGCGATCATTCCCAATGACTTTAGTCTCAAGGCGTATTTGAGGAACGCCTGGAGCGTTTACCGAGGCGAGCAGAGTTACCACGTCGAGTTGCTGTTCTTCAAAAACGCTGCCGAGGTCGTGACCGAGACGGTCTGGCATCACACGCAGAAAGTCCAGCGGAATTCCGATGGGACCGTGACGATCACTTTCACGGTGGACGGACTGAACGAAATCGTGTGGTGGGTGCTGGGTTGGGCGGGACGAGTGCAGGTGGTTCAGCCGCTGGAGCTTCGCCAGCTTGTTCTCAGTCAACACCGACAAGCCATTCAGATCAACGAGGACGACAAACTATGACCTTTGAATACACTCGTACCGAAGAACGAGATGCACTGGAGACAACACTACGAACGAATCTTCGCGAGAAATCCCACGAGATTCAGGAACTATGGAACTCGGTGAACGACCACTGGGGCTATGAGGATGCGATCTATCGCTTCTACAGCCAGAGCTTCAAGGTCTACAGGGTTCAGGATTCAACGGCCCGAATCGTGAAACTGCTTCAGTCGCTCGTACCCGGCCGAGACTTGCATCCCTTTTTCACCGCAATCGTGCAGGACGGAACTGGCAGGCAATTTACGATTGCGGACAACGAACGCTGGCTGGAAGCAACCCGGCCTGTTGTGGAAGCGTTTCAGCATGCGCGTTACTTTCTGGAAATGGCTTGTCGTTATCACGAAGCACAAGAAGAACAGCCCAGTCCAAGCGGATGGGCCGCACTGCTGTTTTTGTACAAACTGTGGTGAAAACAAATCCCGACATCGGAAAGCAACCGGAGTGCGAAAAAGAAAAAAACCATCGAGCCCTGACCCAACCCGAGTCAGTGCGTCGGGTAACACTGGAAAAGACGGTATGTCACACAATCCCTTTTTTCAGGAAAAACCCGATGGCCGAATGGAATGACGAAGTCGCTGAAAATCTACGAAAAGCAAACGAACCGAAGAAGGACCCACAAGAATTCAACTTGCTCAATGAACTGGCCCGAGGTGCCATCTACCGCGGTGGCCAAAGTCAGCAGGACTTTATGACGGGCTATGCCTGGGGCTGGATCATTTTCATCGGATTTCTGGTGTTCCTGTTCATTCTCGGATCACTGGGAGTTCGCATCGAATAGCAGAAGACAAAAACGAAACCGGAGGACCTCATCACCGACGACGGACGAGGTTCCCGAGAAGAAAACCAACGAGGGAATTACGTGCAACTGACCATCTACCGGGGAACGAAGGAAATCGGCGGAAGCTGCGTCGAAGTCGCCACGGGATCGACGCGAATCATCCTGGACGCCGGGCTCCCGTTGGTGAAACCCGACCGGGAACCTTTTGACCCCAAAGTCATGCTGGGAAAATCCACTGCAGCATTGATCGACGAAAAAGTCATTCCCAACGTGCCGGGACTCTTCACCGAAGCGAAATCGCCGGATGCGATTCTGCTCTCGCACAGTCACCTGGATCACGCGGGACTATTGCACCTGACCAAGCCGGAGATCCCGATCTACGCAACGTCGGGAACAAGCAAGATGATGCTTGCTGGTGCAGTCTTCAGTCGGCAGAAGGAACTGGAGCGAGCGAGGCATCGAGAGGTCTCCGCCAAAAAGACCTTCTCCATCGGGGATATGACGATTACGCCGTTCGCGGTGGATCATTCCAGCTTCGGCAGCGTAGCCTACCTGATCGAGGGCGAAGGAAAGAGGCTCCTCTATTCCGGTGACATCCGCAAACATGGTCGTAAACCCGGCATGGCTCGCGACCTCGTGGCTGAGGTCGGCCCCATGAACATCGACGTGCTGCTGATGGAAGGAACCCACTTCGGCCCTGGTCGCAGCAGCAAAGGACTCAACGAATTCGAACTGGAAGAAGAAATCGTCGACCACATCAAGGCTGCACCGGGGATTGTGCTGGCTTGTTTCTCGCCGATCGACGTCGATCGATTGGTGACGTACTACCGGGCCTGCCAACGGACGGGAAGGACGTTCGTCGCGGATGCTTATGCTGCCTTCGTCATGCACCTGGTAGCCAGTGAAGCATCCGTTCCCAGGCCGACCAGGGACTTAGGCGTTCGCGTTTACTTCAACCAGGCCTTTGAGAACCGGCAGTTGACCAGCGTCCGGGAACGGTTCGAGCCAGACCGCATTCAACTCGCTCAAGTCCTCGCTGAACCAACCAGGTACCTGATGGTGTTTCGTCCGTCGATGACGGAACTCGACTTTGCCAACGTGCTGCCTGCAAGCAGCCGCTGCCTGTACTCGTATTGGAAAGGCTACCTGGAGAAACCCGACTGGGTTGAACTTCAAGAGAGCCTGAGTCAGGTTGGCGGTGATTTCATTCCGGCCCACGCCTCAGGACACATCTACGTCGAAGACATTGTGGAGTTGGTACGTGGGATCAACCCCAAACAGATCGTCCCGATTCACACCTTTGAGCCGACCGGGTTTCAGCAGCATTTTACCAACGTGCAACTCCTGGACGATGGGGAACCGTATCGCATTGGGTAAGAGCGGAAAGTAGCAGCCAAGTGAGTACAACTTTGACCATCGAAATGATTCACGTGATCGACCATCTACTGGCTGAGACCTTGCGGTTTGGAAACATGTCGGTGGCCGAAACGAAAACACTTACATCGCTGGGGACGGCCCACGGAGCACTGATCGCGGCAGGAGTGAAGATCGAAAACACGCTCCTGCTGGAACTTTATGCCCAACACGGCGAGCATCTTCGGAGCCAGGGAATCACCGAACCTGAAAACTTCAACCCGCCGGCATGGAACCCATTGCTTGCCGCCGAAGGAGTTCCCCAAATCGCAGAATACTGCCAAGCAGATCGGAGCTGAACGATGACGACGTTTCATATCGAACTGGGAGCCAAGTCCACGGACCGAGATGCCGTCGAGGTCTTGAACGAAATTGTTCGTGACAGAATCGCGACGCTGCAGCCCGAGTGCCAGGCACGAAGGGAACAAGAACGAAGTGTCTTCACGCAAAAGGAATTGACCAGCTCTCTCGTGGAACTTCGGAGTTTCGTTGAAGGCCTTCGTGAGGCTGGCCATCGGTTGCAGGTGGTTGGACCGGCCGCAAGCTCGATGGTGCTTCACGCGATGGGACTCAGCCCGTTATGCCCGCTGGAACATGGGTTTCATCTGGAACGATTCATCGATCCAGATGGGGCAGCGATCCAGGAACTTCAGGTCACTGGCTTGGTGAGCATGACCGGTCTGGAACTTCTCAAGTTTCTGTGGACGCAAGGCTATGCGACTCGTGTTGTCCAGCACGAAACGAAGGTGAACGGAAACCTTCAAAAGCTGGAACACATCGGAGCCAATCACGAGGGCGAACATCGTGACGGCCCCAGACTCGTTTTGCAGCTCGTCACGCCCTCGGATTTGGCCATCGCCAACTTGTTGTCGCCGGAGCAGATGGAAAACTGCCTGAACGACTCTGCGACGTGGGAGTTGCTTTCACGAGGTGACACAAGCGGTATCACCAATCTCGAAGACGAATCCATTCAGAACATGCTGCGAGAGCGAAAGCCCAGGTCACTGGCAGAGCTAGCAGTCGTGATGATTGGCGAAGGTCCCGGAAGAGCCGAGAATGCAATGCTCGACTATCAGGAAGACTTAATGTCGGAGCTTCACCAAGAAGTCGGCCTGCCGCTGCGTGAGGCTTATGAATTCATTCGTACTGCCGCCCGAAACAAACCAGATCAACTGGAAATCGCCGCCGCGAACTTGATGAAACGGGCACAGTCAACCGGTATCGAAGAGGGCGTAGCCAGTCGCACGGTGAAGTCGATTCAAGCCAAGAGCCGTCAGGCATTGTGCAAAGCCCACATCTTCACCACGGCTCACCTGGCACTGCAAACGGCCTTCGTTAAAGCACATCGTCCAGAAGAGTTCCAGGCGATGGCGTCTGTGCTGCGGAGTGAAACGCCGCACTGAGCATACCCGCTCGGGGAGAAAGGGTCGGGGGAAAATGGGTTGTCCACGAGACAAGCTCGACGGCAGTTTGTGGCCCAGCGAGTCTCTTCGCTGGTGGTGCGACTTTGAGCTACTAAGGCATGCACGATAGAGGACTCTTTTTGATCGGGAAAAGTAAACCCCTTCGAAGCAACTCGGTTCAACGCTTGTTCTATCTCGATGCGCAAATTGCCCAGATTGGAATTATCAAGATCACGACGCCAAATGCGATGAAGATGATGTCGACTGCATTCCAAATCCAGTGACTAACTAAGTCATGCCGTTCCAAAGCCCAAACTTGAGGCATTGAAGTTTCATCGCGGAGCAATTCGATCTTGCTCCCCGTCGGATAACGATTGGATTCAGCTTCACTGAAATTCGCTCGTGTCGAAACTGTCAAGAGATGGCTCTGATCCCCGTCTGTTACAGCTGCCTTAACCACCCAACGGTACTCGAGGTAGCTCGAGTACCTTCCTCTTCTTCTAATCGAAGCAAACTCAGACTCTACAACCGATGCCGCGTGCTTCGAAATTGCTGAGTCAGCACTCAAACGATATTGATGCAGAAGTCGTTGAGTTGGCCAATAGATACACCAGAGTGAGAACGACGCCAACAAAAGGAACGGAAGTGCTGGGTACCACAATGCTGACGTTGTTGAACCAATCGATCCCTCGGGCTTCAGCCCGGGATTTTGCTTTTTGATCTCATCACAGACCTCTCTCCACACAAATTCGCCAAAAGTCAAAATGACCAAATCCTTCCCGCGTCCACTCAAAAACTCGTTGGCAGGGAATGTCTCTTGCTTAACGTAAGTTTCATCGAAAGTAGGTTCATATCCCTGCCAGCGATATACAACTCCGTACTTCGAGAGAGTCAATCGATCCCAGGTCGGAGGTCGATCCCAGGTCGACGCTTTTGAGATTTCCCAAATCGTCAAATCACTCGAGTCGGTCCTAAGGACATTTGATTGCCTCTGCATCGATGCCTGTTCTTTTGGCTTAGTCATGTTTCTGCACTTTCGGACATCTCTGTAACAGAATGAACTGCACGGCCGTTCGAAGAAATTGGTCTACGCAGCCACGGGGGTCCTCGGTATGAATTCTTTTAACAAGAACAGTTCTCGCCCCGAAGAAGCCCCCCGATGGCTGCATGGACGCTGCCCGCAGTGATAGCAGATTGGTGTAAAATTCTCACCAGCGTTCTGGACCAAAGAAGCCGGAAATATTTTTTCACGATCATTCTGGGAATGCTGCTGGGATGTGGTCGCAGAACTGTGTCCTGCTGGTTCCAACTCCGGCAATTGGACAGAGAACCAGAGACGTCAGGGAATTTGCGGGTCTATCATGAATACCGCGAAATACTGGGAGCCAAAAGAAAACGCCGAGAGGGACACTCTCGGCGTTTTCTGTTAACTTCGGAATCAGCGAAAGTTCGCTGTTTTCAAAAAGCTCCCCAACCCGCTCGGTATTCACATCGCGGTCTGATAGAGCTAGGTGCTTACGTGGTCAACACTTTAGGACGACAGCGGTCCTACGAATTATTCCCCTGGAATGCGATCCCAGAGCGGCCAAAGCCCGAAAGGAAGCGACGTGGCCCAAGTCCAGATCGCATGAAGTTGGCGCACTACTACCAGTCCCTGCTGGACTCGGGCAAGGTTGAAAGCCGTGCTGCCCTGGCCCGATTTCTTGGAGTCAGTCGTGCTCGGGTCACTCAGGTCCTCAATCGGCTGAAAGAAGAAGGCGGCAAGCAGACGGAGTCGGCGTGATGTGCTGTGCTTATGCATGAGCATGCACAGCAGTTGGGTTACTCGATGCCAGCACCGAGCCGGTGTGAACTGCATGAAGCGATTGTGGGGGCTAAATTCAACGGAATCGGGGGCGCTACCCTTCACTTTCCCTCCACCAAAAGGTTCACCCTCGCAATCAGCCCTCTCATGGCACGAAACTCCTTGGCGAGATCTACTGCGACGCGCAGGAGTCTCGGGTTGGCCGCGGTTGTTCCACTCGATGCGGGCAAGCCGGCAAACGGAACTGCAGCGTGAATTCCCGCTGCACGTGGTCTGCTCTTGGCTTGGCAACTCGCCACGGATCGCCCAGCAGAGTTACTTGCTGGTCACCGAGGATGATTTTGCCAAGGCGGCCGGGGTAGCAAAGGTGATGGTGGATAGGTTTTCGTGAGAGAGCGTGTTGTTTTTGCAATGTTATGGCTATTTACGCTACAATTTCGGATCGTTAGAAAGTGCGTTCGATCGAGCCACGGAAAAAGGAAGTAATCAGCGATGCCACGTTCGATCTCAATATTTTTATTAACTTTGATCCTTTTTGGGATGATGCATGTGAATTGCCAGGTGCGTGCCCAATCTCCCAAAGAGATCACTAACAGCATCGGGATGAAAATGGTGCTGATCCCGAAGGGAACGTTCGATATGGGTTCGGCTGCAACCGACCCCGGCGCCGATCTGGATGAACCGCAGCACCAAGTCACTCTCTCCCGAGATTTTTACATTGGGCAGTTCGAAGTTACACAATCGCAATACGAAGAAGTAATGGGTACTAACCCTAACCAATTCCCGCGGGATAAAAAAATCGACCCTTCCAATTACCCTGTTGCTATAAGTTGGACCGATGCCGCAAAATTTTGCAAGCAGCTCTCGGGCTTGCCTGAGGAAAAAAAAGCGGGACGGATCTATCGTTTACCAACCGAAGCGGAATGGGAGTATGCTTGCCGCGCTGGAAGCCCAGCGGCGTTTTGCTTCGGCGATGATACTCAATTGCTTAGCCAATACGCTTGGTTCGACAAAAACGGAGACAAACAAACTCATCCTGTCGGCCTCAAACGACCAAACGATTGGGGGCTCCATGATATGCACGGTAACGCGTGGGAATGGGTCGCTGATTGGTATGAGGTTTATTCCCGTAAGAATGTAACTGATCCCCAAGGACCTCGCTCGGGAACGGACCGCGTCTACCGTGGAGGCAGTGTGAACTATGGCCCTGGCTATCTTCGTTCGGCCAATCGTACCGCCACTGCGCCAACATTTGACGGTTTCGAGTTTCTCCCTATCGGTTTTCGGGTTTCTCTCGATCTTCCCAACTAGTTTTTGGCTGCACAAACAGGTCGCTCCAATCGCTGCTTAACACGCACGAGATCTTCGGCGACAAGAGCGAATACGTGGTCGCCGCACCGCAGTACCGTGCAGCAGCCAACACAGCGATGGGCTGGAAGAACTCGAATCTACGGACCGAGATGACACGACTGCTGCGCCGCGCCGGCGTCTCCGGTTGGCCCCGATTGTTCCACTCGATGCGGGCCAGCCGGCAAACAGAACTGCAACGCGAGTTCCCGCTGCACGTGGTCTGCTCTTGGCTTGGTAACTCACCTCGCATCGCTCAGCAAAGTTACTTGCTGGTCACCGAGGATGATTTTGCCAAGGCGGCCGGCATAGCGAAGGTGATGGTGGAGGGGTGAGAGATTAAAGCGTAGGGAGGGTGCCCGGCAACGGGCATCCTTACCCGATTTCTGCATTTTTTGGTTACGGGCCATCCATCCGGTGAAGGACAAGAATCTCGACTACATTATCGTCATCATTTAGCACGAGAGCAACAGACCACAGGTGACTTACCAAGAAACCGGCACTCTCGGTTCGGTGGCAATGGAGGAATCGAGAGTTCGAAATGGATTTGTATTCACGATCATCACCAATGAAGCCTGGGTTTTCCGTAAATGATGCAGCGGTTCGCAAGGCACATTTAAAGCCAGCTTTTTCCATTGCAGCGCGGGCTGCCGCCAATGGAGTACCAACTGGAATTAGCTTAGCAACACCGGTAATCATCTCATCGCGATTGTCGGCGCGAATACGATGCGACGATAGCGATTGGCATCCGCAAAGAAAGAGGAAGCAAAATAGAAGTGCGATATGTTGCATCAGTGAATCCATTCAAATGCAGAACGATAAGGATAATCTGTCGGGGCCGCCTGCAAGACCTTCATGCCGCGCGAAACCAGGATGGCGGCCCGGTCAGCTTCATCCGCTGGTTAGCACTTGAAGCCGTAGCTGCTCAAGGCGGCAGCGGAGTATTCGAGGAATACCTCGCTCCATCAATCCACACATCAACGATCCCGTGAATGCCCTGTGCTTGCCAACCGGGAAGTAGCGCTTGCTTCGCCCACGGCTGCCAGAGCGACCACGGCGGCAGGAAGAAATATCCTCCCTGCGCCTCGCCGACAGCAACGTATTTTCCGACGTGCGCACACACAGCAGTGGCGGCGCACACCAGCGCTGCGAGTTCGTCGTGCTGGGTCGTTGTCGGAAAAGCGTTCCAAAAGGCGGGGTCAGCCCACCCAAGGTGTTGTTGCAAGGCCTGGAATGCGCCGGTCATGTTGCAGAGAGAGAAGAATGTGTCCGTCTTGTCGCCTCGGTTCACCGCGGCGGTGGCGATCACTTGTTGGTCGAGCATTACGCCAAGGAAGGCATTCGGGAAAGCCTCGACAATGTTCTGGTCGGCTTGCACACGGGGATACGGGACGGCACCTTCGTCAAAGGTCTCCGCCTCAAATTGAACGGCAGTATCACAGCCAGAACGACGGAGCGCTTGGCCGGTGCCCGCGACATGGCTGGCTCCGGGCTTGCATCGTGTTTGATAGGCTCCCCGCATGAACAAGCTCTCGACGGGCCGCGAGTTGTAGTGGAGAAAGTTCTTGGGCAACAACGGCGCGTCGATGCCCAGGCAGTCGAGACGGCGCACTGGTGCGAGAACGCTAGCACGGCTGATTTTGTCAATGTAAGTGTGATTCAGAACGAAGCCGCTGCCGCCTGTTCGGCAAACGCCGGAGGTCCGCTCCTTAAGGGTCAAACCCGCGTCGATTCCCGCAATGTCCGCCATGGGCAAGGTTCTCGTCTTTGGTGCTAACTTGTTTTTATACGGATCGGCCTAAACCCTGTAGGCTAAACCAATGCAGCCTATTCCTCGAGCTCGCCGTCCCTCTGGCCACACGATATCGGATACTTATGGCTCAAGCAACTTTTACATCACGCGATAAGCTATTTCGGCCTATCCTCACGGCCTCCGTATTTCGAAACATCACTCAAATAGTTCGAATCCTACCGCCTCCACGGGTGTGGATCGGTACCAGACCGGGGACATACAAAGCCCCAGTGTTTTGACGACCCAGCGCGACTCGAAAAACGACTCGATTTGGTGTGCGCGACGCGAAATGCAACGCCGCAGGCGCCATGCACCGACCTGCATGGGCGCTACAGAACTCCAAAGCAATTGGCCAGATATGCGAAAAACCCTGGGAAAACCAGGGTTTTGCAGCGGAGAGGACAGGAACCGAACTTTTCGATGTTTTTCCAATGTTTTTGATGAGTTCGAAAGGCACAAGAACGGTCTCTTCGGAAGCGATTCCTTTCGTCATTGATTGCATGACGAGGCGATTAGACCCTCGAAGGACTAAACACGTTGCGCCAGCAACTCATTGACTTTCGTGATCAAGCGCTTAATCGCTCTAAGCTGCCTCGCCAACTCCACCGGCAGCTCTGGATTCGCATTCAAATGTAGATCTAGCCATCGCGACCAGGCCCACATGGTTTGCTCTAGTTCACCTAGAAACGCATCGCCGCTGATGACCGTAGGCCTACGACCACCTTCTTGCCTGCGGCCCTGACGTGCGAGCACTTCCACTTGCAGCCTGTGTCCGCTCCACTTTTTCTCTAGGGCTTCCCAAGTCAATTCGTCTCTTGTCTTTCCTTTTGGCACCGAAATCAAGCGTACGAAATGACTGATTGAGAGTGCATGACCTTGCTTGCGAAACTGCTTGAACCAAGCTTGCAGCTCTCGTTTCGTGTACCCGATCTCAGGATTGGCCATTGCCCTGAGCTTTTGAGCAGAGTCACGGTTGATTTTGTATCGGTCGGCCAACTGGGCAATCATACCATGCGGAGAAGTGGTTCCGCAGGCCTCCAGGATTTCCTGGCCAATGGCATAACGCTGTTCAATCTTCTTGATTGCCGATTCGACCAGAGGGGAATGTTTCTTTTTGCTCATTTGTGGATCACAACATCATCAATGTGAATCATTTGGGCTCAGAGCTAGTCAAATCTTAAATTGCGCATTTTAAGATTTGTGACTGCCGTTAGAAGCATACTGTGGGATCGTACCGCAAGCCAGGAATTTGGAGTGCTGTCAACGATCCAGGTCACCGCCACACCCATGACCGACAAAAACTTCCCTGAAAGCTCGTACTGCCAGCAGATTTTTCCCTGCCTGTGACCAAAGGTGTCACAGCCCGTGACGACGCTGGACTCAATAGGCGATTCCAAGCCTGGAAAGCTGGGGGCATTGCGGGGTATTTGAGGCCCCAAAACCACCGTAACTAACGGATTACCCATGCTAGCAGTCGACTGTAGGCTTCGGTAAACTTTTGACCGTCGAGCATTTCTCGAAACAGCGAGGACATGGCGAAATGGTCAAAGCAAAGCTCAGAGAGTACGTGAAGGTTGCCGAAGCAGCCGAGATTTTAGGCGTTTCCCAAGGCACCGTCCGTGCCTGGGCCGAGGCGGGAAAGATTCCGATGCACAAGAACCCTGCCAATGGCTACCGACTTTCCTGGGAGTGAATGAAATGTTGTGACCGGCTGCCACCCAAGACGAATTCACGAGCAACGTCATCACTTCTTCCGCCTTCTTTTCTCCATCTCCTCCAGCAGTTGATCAATGTCCGCGTCGCCGAGATCGGCAAATTTGCGAAACGCGTCGGGGCGTTCAAAGACGCGTTGGCGGATGTGTTCAGGGATCTTTTTAGCGAGCAGCATCAATTCATCCTCATCTGCCTCGAGAGCCGCTGCAAGCTTCCGAATCAAGTCCTCCGAGGGGTAATCGCCAAAGTCCAATCGCTCATTCTCGACCTTGCTGAGGTAGGCAAAGGACACGCCCACCAAATCACCCAGCTCTTTCTGCGTGAGATTGTGCGATTTTCGAAGCTCTCGGATTTTCTCACCGAAACCCATCTCAGACCTCGCGTCCGGTTGCGTCCTTAGGGGAGGCATCGTAAGCTGTTTGAAGTAAACAGGCAAGTCACACAGTGGCTTGTCAACTCGCGTTGCGCGTGTCCCGGTTTACCGGCCGACAAATCCCGAGATGTCACCTGAAACGAGTCTTGACCTCTCCCCGTGCAAGGCACTTCCGGTTCCTTTCGGGGAAAAGTCCTGCGGCTTGAAAACCGCTACTACCACACGGTTTACGTCGACCGCGTGCGGATGTACGTTCCGGGCCGATCTCCCGAGCCGCAGCGCAAGACGAAAGTCCGGCGGTCTCGGCTCCGGATTCGGGCAGACTACGCCCCGATTCGGAACGTCATTGCGATTGCCCGACAGTTCGAGTCATACCTGAAGGAACCGGGCATCTACACCTACCGGCAGGCGGCTGAGCACTTCAGCACATCAAAGGTGACGGTGGGTTATCACCTGGCCTTACTGACTCGATTGCCAGCCGATTTTGTGGCGTGGCTGGAAGCCTGCACCGAGGATTTGCCGATGGCATTCTTCAGTCTACGGAGGCTTCGGCCCGTGACCATGCTGTCAGAGCCGGAGAGGAAGGGAGCGCTGCTGGAGCTGACCCGGACACTCGTCCGGGAAATGGAGGGCCAGCCTTCGGAGGCCGTGCCCGAGCTGCTGTGGATGCTGGACGAAGAGCTTCACCAGATGCCGAGACGCCTCCTGCGGTCGATCATGCTGGACTGACCAGAAAATCTCAGGGAGAAGAGCACTGCCCCTGGAGAGGATCGTCGCCGTCACTTACTGTTGTGTCTCCCGTTGCCACTGGCGGACTTCGTCCGCCAGTGGCTTGCCGTAGGTGAGTTCGATGAACTTCAGCCGGACTTCTTCTTCGGAGTCTTTCGGGTGACGCCTGCGAATGGCGTCAAATGCCATGCGTCGCACCTGCCCCGACCAAGCGCAGGCACGTCGCAATCGCTCCTGCGGAGTCATCTGACGCAAACACTCCAACTGGACCGCGAGGGCCTCGTCAGACGTGTCGGAAATGTCAGATGGCATCGTCATCAGTATGGCTTAATTCGACTCGGGTTCTCGCCGACTGATGGCTGTCCCTGTCGACTTCGTAGCGGCCGAGGCCACATGGAACAACCGTTACATTCGGACCGTAGATCATGGGGCCGTCCATGTGCGGGCGGAGTTGGCATTCCCAGCGACTACCACCGGGGTGCAAAAATGAGATCAGCCCTCATTTTCCCACGATTGGCTGAGTCTACCACAATGAAGAACCTGTTTCAGCCCCTGTTGTTGTTGATCGCCGGAGCGACCCAGCAAGAGCTGGCGCGGCAGGTCCGCTACCTCAAGGTCGAGAACGAAATCCTGCGGAGCAAGCTGCCAGCCAGACTGACCGTGACCGAGAAGGAAAAGAACCGGCTGGCGAAGTTTGCCGCCAAGCTCGGATCGGCGATCAACGAGCTGGTGTCGATTGTGCATCCGGACACACTCCGTCGTTGGATTCGGGCGCTGAACCAGACGGTGAAGAAGACGGTCGCGAAGCGGGGCCGTCCCAAGACGGATGCCGAGGTTCGTGAACTGATCCTGAAACTCGCCCGCGAGAACGATTGGGGTTACACCCGGATCATGGGGGAGTTGAAGAAACTCGGGATCACACCGCCGTCACGCAACACGATCAAGAACATCCTCAAGGAACACGGTCTCGATCCCGGCCCGAAGCGTGGCGAGGGAACCTGGGACGAGTTCCTGACCCAGCACGCCAAGACGCTCTGGCAGTGTGACTTCTTCGCCAAGAGTGCTTTGACCATGAAAGGATTTCGGGGTTTGTACGTGCTGGTGTTTCTGCACGTGGAAACACGGCGCGTATGGATTTCCCCTTCGACGTTCCATCCCGATGAAACGTGGGTAAAACAGCAGGCGGTCGCGTTCCTCGAACATGCGAAGCAGATTGAACTGCCGCCCAAACTGCTGATGCACGACCGGGACACGAAGTTTACGAAAGCGTTTGATGCGATCTTCGACGCGGCCGGGGCGGAAGGAAAACAGACGGCGTTTCGGTCCCCGAACACCAACGCTTACGTCGAGCGGTTCATCCAGACATTGCAGCAGGAAGTCCTGGATCACTTCGTCGTGTTCGGCGAGCAGCACATGGACCATCTGGTTTCGGAAACCGTCGAACATTATCACGAGGAAAGGCCGCACCAGTCGTTGGGGAACGAGCCTCCGGTGAATCGCCAGACGACGGAAACCCCAAGCGACACCGACGAGACCAAGCTGCGGATCGTCTGCCGCGAGCGACTGGGCGGGAGGCTCAAGCACTACGCTCTGAGGGCCGCATGAAGTTCAAGACAGGCTGAAGCCATTACGGCGTGGGCGTGTCAGCGAGTCATCGGCTGCGGCGTCTTCAGTGAACTGTTCCCGAACTGGATCCCAATGCAAAGGGCGATTCAAGTTTCGCGCGATGTTCGCCAAGTGGCAAATCGTCACGGTGCGATGTCCGGCTTCGACAGGAGCGTTGAGCGGCGATCCATCGCGGATCGCATCGAGCCAATTCTCCAGATGTGGGCGAGCGACATGTCCCCCGCCCGACCACTTGCTGGCGATGGCTGCATCTGGACCGTTCGTGACGAGGCCCGGCGGGTCGGTCTCGAAGTAGTTACGACGCATCTTCAATCGGCCCTTCTCGCCGTGAAAGACGATGAAGTCCGGCCCACTCTTTAGACTTCCGGCATGCGTTGAATCCCACGGAGTGAAGTGCAGCTCTATGCCGTCGGCGTACTTCATCGTCACCGGCCAGAAGCGACGATCGGAAGTTGAGGTTGCAGAGTCGCCCACAGGAGCTGGTGTCTTCGACTTCCAATGCGGCCATAAATCAGCGACGGAGTTCGGTTGGATCGCACGCACTTCAACCGGCCCGGTGTCGTCGCGACCGAGGGCGAGTTGCACCATGTCGACCGTGTGTGCTCCCCAGTTCGTCATCAGGTGGCCGGAGTAGTCTCGAAAAAGATCCCAGCCGCGCCACAAGAGATCGCCGACTTTGAAGTCTTCCTTCATCCACAAGTGCCGGTGATGCGGCCTAAGGGGAGCCGGACCGCAGAACAAGTCGAAGTCGACTCCGCCAAACGCTGGCTCTTGATCGAGCGACGGCATCGGCAACGGTCCCGGATAGTTCGGTAATTCGACTTTCGTGATCCGTCCCAGACCACCGTTGTGGATGAACTCGCAGGCGAAGCGATTGACTTCCATCGTCCGTTGCTGACTGCCGACTTGCAGGACCCGCCCCGTGCGCTTCACCGCGTCGGCGAGCAACCGGCCTTCGCGAATGGTCACGGTCAGGGGTTTTTCGAGATACACATCCAGTCCCGCTTGCAGTGCGAGAATCGCAGCCTGTGCGTGATGATGATCCGGCGTAGCGATGATGACGGCGTCGAGTTTGGCTTTCGCTCGATCGAGTAAGCGGCGGTAGTCCTGAAACGTCGCGCACTTCGCTGCGTCGGTGTGAGTGAAGTGAGCGAGCACTTTGGCGAACTCACCTTTCGGTTCCATCACGCTCGCGATCCGTAGCGACGCGCAATCGCAGATCGCTCCGACCGTCACTGACGGTGGCAGATTACCAATCAAGTACTTGCCGCGGACGCCAGTACCGATGACGCCAACACGGACGATGTTGTTGGCGGATCGTTCGGACTCAGCCTTCGCCGTGAATGTCCAGGCGGTGGCGATACCGACTGCTCCGAGAAACTCGCGACGAGAAAATGTCATAAGTCCAGCTCCTCTCTCGCGTATTTGACGCTGGCCGCAATGTTGGCATCTTCAAGTTCGACCTGCTTGTCGAGAGACAGCGAGCCGACTTCTTGCAGGCTCTTCGCCGGATGCTCGCGCACAAAACGAAGTGTTCGTGCGAGGTCGTTGCCAGACACCTGCGGCATCGTCGCCCAGAACTTGTCGGTGAGGCACGTCACCTTCAGCGGGTCGCGGGTGATGAGTTCCAGCATCATTCGGATGTCGGGCTTCGCGCGTTTGAGGATCGCCGCGATACGTTTCATGTCGAAGCTGCCCTGTCCGAGCGGGATGTCGGCCAGCAGGAAGCCTTGCTCGTACTCGCGCAAGGCCTGATCTTTGAGATGGACTGCGAAGGCATACGGAGCCAATGCCTCGATCGCACCATACGGATCGTCAAGCAAGGCAAAGCTGTTGCCGGTATCGACTGTTGCACCAATGAACTCGCAGCTGAGGTGCTTGTAAAGCCCGATCCGTTCGTCGATGCGCTGATCCTTATGGTTCTCGACGGCGAGCTTCACGCGATGCTTCGTAACAATCGGCACCGCGAGTTCGAGCATCCTCGACGCCTTCGCTTCGGACTCGCGGACTTCGGCGAGCGAATTGAACTGCTCGTACCGCCGCCCCGGCATCACGACCGTGCGAACAGCCTGCACTCCGACTTCCGAAGCGGTGCGAATCTCGGCTTCGAACCGAGCGAGATCCCCTTCGTCTTTCGGCGGATTGACGATGCCGTCGATGCAGAGCGAGTGCTCAGCCGCGAACTCTTTGAGCGACTTCACTCGCGCCACATCGAGGACTCCGAGCGATGTCTGCATGCCACCGGCACCAACACTCTGACAGTGCTTGAGAAAGTTGAGCGGCTCGAAGAGATCAAACTTCGGATCTCGCTGCTGCAACCACTTGCGGCGGATCGCGCAGTTGAAGGCCACCAATCCCAGGCGACTGCGTTGCTGCGCCTCTGTCGCCATAACGACCGACCCCATCGTCGCCACAGCAATCGCGCCCAAAGCCGAGCGTCGCGTCATCGTGGAACAGACTTTCTGGCTATCATACGTCATGAAATCACCTTTGTGCTTTTCGTCCCGGCCTCAGCCGCTGTCTATTCTCCTGATTCACCACGGCCGCCTGAAGGCGGGACTGCGAGCAGTTGCATTATTTCATCGGCATCAGTTTCACAATCTCCTCACGCGGGACGACGCCGACGCGAGTGGCCCATGACTCGAACAGGCGGGTCATCGACTGCACGCGGTCCGGGTGCTGAGCGGCGAGGTTCGTCGTCTCACCAGGATCGTTCGTCGTGTCGTAGAGTTCCCACTCGCCGATGCGCGGGCCGGTTGATGTGATGTTGCCGTCCTCGGTGCTCGCGCCATAGCCGCGTACCAATTTCCATTGGCCTTGCCGTACTGCTTCGTTGCCCATGCGCTCCCAGCAGAGCACTCGGTCAGGCGGCAGAGAACCATTGCCGCAGAATGCGGGCAGCAGGCTCAGTCCTTCGGCGGGCAGCACGTCATGGTCGCGGAATGATTTCGGTTGCTGCGTGCGAGCCGCGGCGAGGCATGTTGCGTGAATGTCGATGACATGCCCGATGTCGCGGACGATCCGGCCTCGTTGCTCGCGGGCAATTCCGTTCGGCCAATGCGCGATGAGCGGCGAAGCGATCCCGCCGTCGTTGACCGACACTTTGAAGCGACGAAACGGCGTGTTGCTCACCTGCCCCCACAACGGTCCGCGCACGGTGTCCGAGCCGTTGTCACTGAGGAACAGGATCAAGGTGTTGTCGAGTTGTCCGCGCTCGCGCAACCGTTTCACGACGCGCGAGAGGTTCTGATCGACGCGATCAATCATCGCCGCATAAGTCCGCATCCAACGGTCGCGAGTCTCCTTCTTCGCTTGCTGAGCTTCGGACGTGACCGTGTCATCCAACTGCGGCAGCCGCGCGGCTGCCGGCACGAGACCGAGTTGTTTGAGCCGATCAAAACGCCGCTGCCGAATCGCGGCAGGGCCATCTGCATACGTCTCGGCGTATTTCGCGACATCTGCTTCATGCGCCTGGATCGGCCAGTGTGGAGCGGTGAATGCCAGGTATCCGAACCACGGGCGCCCCGGTTCAGCGGCATCAATGAATCGCAACGCGTAATTGGTGAACGCGTCGGTCGAGTAAAAGTCGCTCGGCAGCTTTTCGACCTTCTGCCCGTTCTCGACGAAGAGCGTGATTGGTCCCTTCTGCTGCCACGAGCGATACCCCGTGAACTGCTCGCACGCGCCGCCGATCAGCGCGAAGCTGCGATCGAACCCGCGCGAGTGAGGCCAGCACTCCGGGGCCTTCCCAAGATGCCACTTCCCCGCCATGAAGGTCTGATAGCCGGCCACTCGAAGAACTTCGGGCAAGGTGACAATTCCGCGCGTCTTCAGCCCCAGATACGCGGGCGAACCGACTCGTTTCCAGAACTCGTTGTTGGCCCCTTCTTCATTCATGTCGCCGACACCGGCTTGATGCGGATAAAGCCCGGTCATCAGTGAGGCACGCGTCGGACAACATTGAGCGCAATTGTAGAACCGCGCGAGCCGCACGCCATTCGCCGCCAACGCATCAAGCGTCGGCGTTCGGATCTCGCCGCCATAACAGCCGAGGTCTGAGAATCCCATGTCATCGACCATCACGAGCAGGATGTTAGGCCGCTCTTCGGCAACCGCACTGGTGCAAGTAAGCAGCAGCCCAATCCCCCACAGCAAGGTGAGACGTGAGAGTTGAAGACGATTCATCGCTCGGTGCCAATCCTGTTGTGAAGCTACGTTAGATGCATCCGTAGACGACTTGATGGGAATCGCGGCTTTTGTGGCTCGGTCAGGGCGCTACGAGGCCGAATGCGCCATCGCGCAGGCCTTGTGCGCCGCCTTTGATGTCGGCGGGTATGAAGGTGTGAACCTCTTGCCAAGTTTGGCCGCTGTCAGAACTGCGTTGGATGTTGAATCGCTGTGGGTGAATGCTGACGAGCGTCCCTTTGTCGCTGGCGATCACTTGTCCTTCCGGGACGGCTGCTGGGAGATCGCGCCACGTCTGGCCATCGGCACTCGCACGAGACTTTTTTCCGCAGAGCCAAAACTCGCCGTTCACGACGCTGAGCGTGGCACGCTGGGTACCAGTGGCATGCGGGCCGTCCCACGTCTCGCCGGTATCGGCGCTCGTCCACGTGTTTGCGGACAGGGGATCGGTCATGACGAGCAGCTTGCCGTTGCACTTCATCTTGCCGCGACCGGTGGAGGCGTCGAGGCCGTTCGGCGCAAGCCATTTCCAGGTCTTGCCCTGATCATCACTGGCGAAGAGATGTCCGAACTTCGGTCCCGAGTCGCCGCGATTGTCGCCGAGCGCGAGGAAACGGCCGCTGGCGTCGCCGCAGTACACCGGGCCGATGTGATGCGTGTTCAACTTGCCGCGAGGATCGTCGTTGAACTTGCCCCACAGGGCAAAGGTGGTGAATGTCTTGCCCAGGTCCGCCGTGGCGCTGAAGGTCATGTAGCCGCTGGAGACGAAGACGCCATTGCCGCCCGCGAGGCCCAGGGTGAAGCCAGTCATCAAACGCGGGTCGCCTTTGCCTTCCGGCAGCTTCGTTGCCCCGCTGGTGAGGTGTCGCCAGTTCACAGCATCATCGGAAGCGAGATAGATCGTCGGCCCGCCCCAGGCCACCGGCACGGCGAAGACGCCGTAAGTGTAGGCGACGGAACTCGTGGCCCAGGGACCGTGGTCGGCACCCGGAGCGGCGAAAAATGCCTGCTTCCAAGTCTGCCCATCATCCTTCGACACAATGATGCGCGCTCCGTGTCCCACCACGACAAAAGCTCCCACCTTCGGATTCGGTTTGAAGTCTCCGCCGAGGGGAATGGAGGCGCGAATCTTGGCGTCCTCGGGAGATTCCTCGGCAGCAAAACCGGTGAAGGGAAGGATGAGGGCCAGAGTCAAGGCGATTGATTTCATCACGAGAGAACCAGTCCTTTCAGAGCACCCGTCGAGGTGCCGAATGATTTGTCTTCGCAGCCGAGTTGATGCAGCACGCTGACATAGAGATTACATAGCGGCATGCTGCCGGGAGCGAAGGCCATGTGTTGGCCGTGTTGGAAGCGGCCTCCGGCGAGCAGCACCGGCAGGTCTTTGTTGCTGTGGCTGTTGCCGCTGCCGAGGTTTGAGGTGACGACGATGGTCGTGCGGTCGAGCAAAGAGGCGTCGCCTTCCTGCGTGTTCTTCAGGTTCGTGAGCAGCGTTTTCAGCTCGTCAAAGAACGCCCGTTCGACTCGCTTCAGTTGGGCGATGTTGCCTTCGTCTTGGCCGTGATGAGAAAGGTTGTGATAGCCGACATTCACGCCGGGCACGGCGACGGTGTCCTGCCGGAAGTAACCAAAGGTGATGACGCGGGTGCTGTCGGTCTTGAAGGCAAGATGCGTCAGATCACAGACGCCGCGCAGGTTGGTGATGATCTCGTCCGGAGCGAAAGGCGCGGGCGGTTTCGAGTTCACCTGAGGCTTCGGTTGGTGAATCCATTCCTCGGACTTCACGAGGCGTTTCTCGGTGGCGCGGACCGTTTCAAAGTATTCACCGAGCTTCTCGCGGTCACGCTGGGAGAGTCGACTCTCGAGGTCGCGAGCTTCCTCCAGCACATGATCGAGGATGCTCTTGCCGCGACCGATCTCGCCGAGAACCTTGGCCTTGTTGGCAGCGCCCTCCTCGGCAAAGAGCCTGGCGAAGGCATCGCCGATGCTTTTCTCTGCGGGCACCATGCTGCCGCCATCGGTCCAGCCAAAGTCGTTGGCCCCGGCACTCAACGCGAGCGAGTCAAAACGCGTGTGCTGGCCGAGCGTCGCGGCGACATATTGGTCGAGCGAGCGGCGGTTTCGCTCCGCTGACGGCACGCCAGTGAAGATGCGCGGCTGAGCGGCATGGCCACCGCTCACTCCCGGATGCTCAAGCCCGGAGACGATCGTGAAACGATCCCGAAGGTCAGCCAGCGGAGCGAGATACTCCGGAAGTTCGTAGCCCGCTCCGGATTGCTTCGGAATCAGCGAATCCCGGTAGATGCCCAGCGGCAGACAGATCAGCAATAGACGTCGCGGCTCTTTTCCGGCCTCAGCGGCGTGGACGATGCCACCGAGCGATTCGAGCCACGGCAAACAGAGAGCGACGCCCGCTCCACGAAGGAAGCTCCGGCGGGAGGCGAGGTCGGATTGAGGATTCATGGGTAGGGCTCCGAGTTGTCCGGAAAGTTAGATAGGCATCCTGCCTGTCATTTTTCACACATTGTTTGTGACAGGCGGGAAGCCTATCCCCCGGCGTTTAAGGGGTCGCAAAAACGGGGCTGGCGACAAGGTCGAGCACGAGCGACCTCATGCCGCTTTTTTGCTCTTGGACTTTGGTCGCGATGGCTTTAAGTGGTTGGCGGTCGGCAAATCCGGGAGCTCGGCCGAGGGCGAAGGTGGCGAGTTGGTGCGTCACGTTTTGCGTGACGAGGTCTTCCCGTCTCTTCACTAACTCGCGGAACTCTTGGAAGCTGTTGAATCGACCTACGCCCTCCCATTCATCCTCGGCATCGACGGGCGGACCGTCGGAGAGTTTGGCCCGCGCACCAGGCCTTGGCTCGACTAGTGCACGGTAGTTATCCCGCCAGCCACCAATGACATCGAAGTTCTCCAGAGCAAATCCAGGCGGGTCGATCTTCCGGTGACACGAATTGCAACTGGCGATGTCGCGATGTTTTGCGAGTTGCTCCTTGATGGTGGTGGCACCGCGAATGTCCGGCTCGATGGCCGGCACGTCCGGCGGCGGTGGCGGCGCGGGAGTACCGAGGAACTTTTCGAGCACCCAGGTTCCGCGAATCACCGGTGAAGTCGTGCTGCCGTTAGATGTGACCGCATGAATGCTCGCGTGGGTCAACAATCCGCCGCGCATCGTCTTCGACTTGTCCAAACTCACGCGTCGGAAATCAGGGCCGACCACGCCATCGATGCGGTAGTGCTTCGCGAGGCGCTCGTTCAGCATAGTCCAGTCGGAGTCAATGAGATTGGCGAGGGGCAGATCGCGCTGGAACATCTCTGCGATGAACTGTTCTGTCTCCCCACGCATCGCAGCTTCGAGTTCGGCGTCGTATTCGGGATAGAGATCGGCATTCGCCTTCATCGCGCCGACCTCGCGCACGCGCAGCCATTGGCCAGTGAAGTCTTTGACAAAGCGCCCAGCCCGCGCGTCCGCCAACATGCGTTCGGCCTGCATGCGCCGTTTCGTGGCATCGAGCAAGCTGCCATCCGCCGCAGCCTTCAGCAATTCGTCATCTGGCGTGGAACGCCACAGGAAATAGGACATCCTCGACGCAAGAGCGTAGACGTCGGGGCCGTTCGGCGGTTCTTCGTGATAGAGAAAACGAGGCGAGACCAGCATCGCGGTCAGCATGCCACGGAGCGCTTCGTCGGGCTTCATTGTCTTCGCGAACTTCTCATACAGCGCTCGGTACTTCGCCACAGAGGCATCATCAACAGGTCGGCGAAAGAGCTTCGGCGCGAGATGCGCCGCGATGGCGGCGGCTTTCTCCGGCGTGGGCTGCGTCGGATCGATGTCGCCAAACAAAGTGCGATGCCCCTTCGGTGGCCAGCTTTCATACACCGGTCCCTCAATGCTGAAGGAACGGATGGCGATGAACGGCCCCGGCTGGTCAATCATTGTGCGGCCCTGACTGTGCGGTGCGCCATCCATGATCGTGAACACCACGCGGTCGCCCGGCTCCATGTAATACCGGGCCTCGACCTCGTGCGGTTGCTCGTCGGTGAAGGCGAAGACTCTTTCCGCTTTCGGCAGCTTGCCTGAATAACCCTCATGGACGGTGAACTTCAGCCGCGCGGGCTTGCCGTCATTCTTCAGCGCATAGGCCACCGCTTTCACCCGATACCAGCCGCGCCCTGCGGGAAGGCCGAGTTGGGGCTCACCGCTGAAATAGTTCTGCACCGTCATGACAGCATCGAGATGCGGACCATCGGTCGGCTTGGGTGGTCGCAATTCGCCGTTATCCAGCACCGGGAAGCGATAACCGTGGGATTCAGGGTCGGCCTTGGCCGCCTCTTCCATCTTGCGTGTGTTGGCTTTTTCCTGGGGTGTCAGTCTGTCGAAATTTGCCAATCGGTCCGCGAGTCCCTTGCGGGTGAGTTCGATGGCTCTGCGATTGCCGTCATGTAGAGTGAGGGTCTTGCTCACCGTCTCGGGCCGCTTGGCCGGCGCGATGGCGCGGGCCAGGATGAAGTCGGCCGCCTTCATGTATTCCTGCATCTGCGCGGCGGAAAGCATGAGAGCAGCGCCGTTATTGTCGAAGCCGTGCTCCCGCAGGTCCTCGGGAAACCCGACCGCGTAATCGCCGTGGACGTCAAAGAGGTCCGCGATCGTGTTCTCATACTCCACGCGATTCAGCCGTCGCAGCACGACCTCGCCGCCGGTCCCCTTGAGTTCCGCAGCCGCTCGCGACAGCTCGTTCTGAATCCAATTCGTCACCTGCTCCACCTCGGCTGGCTGCGGCTGCTTGGCGTCCTTGGGCGGCATCTCGCCGAGTTGCAGATTATCGAGCACAAGCTGCCAGTTCTCCGCGTCGGCGGCGTTCGCGGCAATCTTCAAGGCGTCAACGCGAAAGTCTCCCTTCGGCTTCGTTGCGCCATGACACTCGACGCAGTACCGCTTGAGAAACGCGGTGACTTGAGGATCGACTTCGCCGGCCATCACGCATTGCGCATCACCGACGCAGAATCCAATAGCCGCTACAACGAACATCGAAATGGCAGAACGAACCATGAGTTTCTCAGGCCTGCGCTGTTGGAAATGAGTGCCGTTCCAGTGTCGAGCGGCCCATGCGATCCAGCTCATTTTTTCGGCCCTCCCACCATGTGGAATCTGACCTTCGGCTTGGCGGCCTTGAGCGCTTCCAGATCGGCGTCGGACCAATCGCAGGAGTTCCAGATTTCTACGACCGCGAGATTCGGCAACGCCTTCAGTGTCACCAATGCTCCGTCGTCAAGCTTCACAGCGCTGAAGCTCACGATTTTGACTGAGCCGATCTCCGCGAGTTTGCTCGCGGTCGCCCGATCGAGACTCGCGTGTTGGATTCCGAGCCATTCCAGGTTCGCCAGCGCTGCCAGGGGTTCGAGATCGGCGGCAGTTACCGGATTCTTCGGCTTGCCGTGACTCTTCACGCTAGTAAACGCAAGCGTCAGGGACTTGAGCGTTTCTATCTTCGCCACAGCCTCGGTCAGGTCTCGCATGGAACCTCCGGCGGGCGGGGCCTGTTCTCCCGCGTGCAGCGATTCGAGCGAGCGTAATCTGGCGAAAGCCTGGGCCCCGGCCTTGGTGAGCGGACTCTCCGGGACCGTGGCCCAGTGACCGAAGGCAAGCGTCTTCAGCTTCGGCGCGTCAGCCGCCGCAGCGACGATTTTGTCATCGGCAAAGACGCCGAGTCCCGCGTGCTCCAGTCCTGCCATCCCTTTCAGGAGGATGACCGCGCCTTCGACCGGCAGCATCACGTGGTCCAAGTTCAGGTGAGTCACCTGATCCAGTTCGGCAAGCGCGTGGTAACCCTCGAGTGATCCGGGCGGGAACATTTCCGAGAACTGACCAGGGCCGGTGCCATTCAAGCTCAGCTCGCGCAGCTTCGTCAGACCTTTCAGCGCGGCGAAACCCTTGCCAGTGAAACGTGTCGTGCCGGTAATGCGGATGGCTTCGATCTCCTTGTGGGCGGCCAGCGCGGCGATCTCGTCGTCCGTCGGAGCGAGGTCGATGCCGCTGGTGTCCGCCGTCCCTTTCCACGACGCAGTCACTTTGCCGCCCACAGGTTCGATGGTGAATTTCGACTCGGCCCCCGGAGCCGGGAGCGCGGCGGACAAGAACAGGATCAGCAGGAAGAATGGTCTCATGAGATTCATGATCTGGGGCCTTAACAATCGGGTTCACACGAGTTCTTTGATAATGCCGTCGGCTTCGCCCCCTTGGAAGTTGTCAGGGACTTTGACGCCCAGGACCTGGAAGTAGGACTGCCACAGGTTGCCCAGGCGTGTGTCCTTTTGGCTGAGGTGGCCCTGATGTTTGATTCCCAGAGCCTTTCCGCCAAACAGCATCGCAGGCAGCTCGGTGTTGTTGTGCGCGTTCAGCGTGCCGCCGCTGCTGCTCCAGGTGAGCAGCGTATGATCGAGCAGCGTTTCGTTGCCTTCCTTGACGCCCTTGAGCTTCTCGATGAAGTAAGCCCACTCGGCCGAGTACCAGGTGTCGACTTTGGTGAGCCACTCCAACAGCTTCGAGTCTTCGCCGTGGTGAGTCATTTCGTGGTAGTTGTACGGACATCCCAAGGAATTGAACGTGAAGGTTCCGTCCGACAAATCCATCCGGGGCATGTAGGAAATGACGCGGGTGCTGTCGGTCTGAAGAGCGAGAGTGATGACGTCGTACATCAGCCGCTGATAGTTGCGGTAATCGAAGGTGTCGCCGCGCCCCTGATTGGGATCGATCGCCTGCGTCTTGCCGAAGTTGATGGGATCGACTTTCGGTCTCGGTTTGGCCATCCAGTCGAGATCGGTCTGCATCTGCTGCTCAACCTGGCGGATCGAGGTGAAGTATTCGTCCAACTTCTGTTGATCGTTCTTGCCGAGCTTCGCATTCAGCCGCTTGGCGGACGCGTCGACCATGTCGAGAATCGAACCTCGGCGGTTCGAAGCCTGTTTGCGGGCAGCGATTTCCTCGGGCGTCTCGGTGCGGAACAAGCGATCGAAGATGACGTCAGGGCGATTCTCGGCCGGTAGCGGAGTGCCGAATTTGGTCCAGGAAAGCGTGTGATCGACCGTGAGACCGAAGCCCGTGCCACGCCGAACTCCCAACACCATGGACGGGAAGCGAGTCTCTTTGCCAATGGCTTCGGCCAACTCTTGATCACAGGAGACACGCAGCTTTGCTCCACCCGCGCGCGTGTTGGTGCCGGTGAGAAAGGTCCGATCGCCACCGTGTCCGCCGGAGTGGGTCAGTCGCAACCCGGAGATGATCGTGAACTCATCCCGCAGGTGTTCGAGCGGCTTCAGGATCGGCGTGACCTCCCAGTCCTTGCCAAAGGTCTTCGGGGTGTAGTCGCGACCGTTCACCCCCATGCCCCACATGCAGAAGACGGCTCGCTTCGGCCGCTCGGTTGCCGAGATGCCGCCGGCGTTCGCGACCGACTGGGACAGCGGGCTCATGCACTCGAGCCACGGGAGCGCGATGGCGACACCCGTGCCACGGAGGAAAGTGCGGCGGGACAGGATCTTGTTTTGTGTAAGCGTCATGGAGTTGGTCTCCCGTGGGTTGGATCGCTTGGTGCGAATGTCGGCTTTTGCTCCGCAAAAGCACGTGCTTTCGCGGAGCGAAAGCCGACACTCATTTCGTCGAAAACAGTCGGCTTTGAGTAATCGCGTGGATCACCGAGTGGACTCGGAACTCGTCGGTCTCCAGTTGCTTGTAAATCTCGTCGACCGCCTCCGCGTCAATGACTCCCACCGGACGCGTCAGCGCGTAGGTGAGTGCCGTGGTCACGAACGCCCGGCCGAAGCGATCTCGCTCTGCCAGGAGCGCTTGCTTGTACTCCTTCAAGGTTGAGAACGTGCGGCCTGACTTGAGACTGCCGCTGACGTCGAGCGGTCGCCCATGAGGATGGGGACGTCCCTGTTCATCCTGTTTCGTGCTCCACGCGCCGATGGCATCGTAGTTCTCCAGAGCCATTCCGTAGCCGTCGAGGGTGGCGTGGCAACTCGCGCAGGTCGGTTCCTTGCGATGGAGTTCCAACCGTTGACGCACCGTCAAATTCGCTCCCGCGGTGTTTGGCTGAATCTCCCCGGCTCCCGGCGGCGGAGGCGCAGGCGGATCGTTCAGCAGCTTTTCACGCACCCAAGCGGCGCGCCGCACGGGCAGCGTTCGATTGCCGTCGGACAACAACGTCAGCAGCCCGGACATCCCCAGCACTCCGCCGCGCTCGACGCCTGCGGGAATGCTGACCTTGCGGAACTCGGGCCCCTTCACGTCTGCGATCTGGTAGTGCGCAGCCAGTCGATCGTTGATGACGAGATAGTCCGAGTCGATGAAGTCTGTGATGGGACGATTGTGATCCAACACGTATTGGAAGAACGCCACCGGCTCCTTACGAGACGCCACCTCCAGTTCGTTGTCATATCGGGGTGGCCACGGGGGGATGCGACCCCGGTAGTGTTCCGATGGTTGCACCGAGCCGTATCGCCTGACATCCAACCATTGCCCGGCAAAGCTCTCCACAAAGCGCCCGATCTTTGGATTCTTCAGCATGCGATCCACCTGCTGGCGACGGATCGCAGGTTCGGTCAATCGACCGGCCGCAGCCTGTTCGAGCAGTTCGGCGTCCGGCATCGAGTTCCAGAGAAAGTACGAGAGGCGATTGGCCAACTCGTAGTTGTCCAGAGGACGCGCCGTCTTCTCCTGCTGCGGTTCCTGGATCATGAGGAATCCCGGCGCGACCAGCAGTGCCTGCAATCCGTGACGCAGAGTCTCGTGATGCGACAACCCGAACTCCCGCTGTGCGTTCAGGATGCTGGAGACAATGGCGTCGACCTCCTTGGCATCCACAGGCCGACGGAACGCGCGGGGAATGAACTCGGAAAACGTGCGGCGGATCGCCTGCTCGTTCGGAGCGTCGCTCTCTTTGAACCCCAGGGCGAGATGCGATTTCGGTGGCCACTCTTGAATGGGGCCTTCGATTTCAAAGGTGCTCAGGAAAATCTTCGGCGCGGTCTCGATGCTCTTGCCGGGGATGATCTGAAAGACCTCTTGATCGAAAGTGGCGAGAGTTTGGAAGGCGGCTTCGCGGTCTTGAGTGAGCTTGGCCATCGTGGCCTCACCCTCATTGTCCGTTCGGCCCTTGGCGAGTTTGTTTTGAGCCCCCATGAATCCCATCCACGCAGCAGTGTGTGCGGGATTCGTCATGAGGATTTTGGGGGCGTTCCAAGACCAATTCAGGCCCACTCTTTGATCAGGCCCGGGCGCTCGGAGAAACATCAGGACTTCATGCATAACCGGCTGGTCGATCGTTCCTTGCACTTCCTTGATGGTGTGCTCGGTGGCGATGGAGCTGCCGCGTGCGTAAGTGAGTTTCAGCCGAACTGGCGTCCCTCGATCGCCACGCGAGGCTCCGGCGGGAAAGCGAATTCGATAATAGCCGTCCGTCGTGACGGTCCTGGAGAGATCTGGTTGAGGGCCATAGCCCGACTCATAGAACTTCTCCGGATCGTTATCTGGCTCGGGCCTGCCCACGCCTGAGTTCCAGGCGACGATTCCGTCTTTCCGGTTTTCACCGTCCCGTACGCCGGCCTTGAGAACGATGTCCTTGCTGATGTCCGCCTGCACGTGCTTGTCACCGCCGAAACCCATCGCTTTCTGCGGCTCCCACACTAGCTTGTTCGTCGCGAGTGGTTTCTCGAAGATCGCCCGGTCCGCGATGAACTTGGCTACGTCGAGGTAGCTCTCCATTTGGGTCTGGTCCAAATAGAGCGCGGCGGCGATGCGGTCGAAGCCGTCCGCCGTGCCATCGGCAGGAAGCAGGTTGCGAATCGTGTCCGTCATGCCGACATCGAGCGACAGCAGGTCGACGACGGTGTTCGCGTATTCGTCTCGGTTAAGCCGCCGCAGCAGGATCTGCCCCCCGGCCATTCGGCTTTCCTGTTGAACTCGCCGAATCTCGCCGCCGATCCATTCCGCCACGGCAAGGCCTTCGGCGGCAGGCGGTCGCGGCTTGTCCTTCGGCGGCATCGTGCCCAGGTTGATGGCATCCATCACCTCAGCCCAGCGGCTTGCAAATCGCGGCTGACTGAAGTCGGGCTTTAACCCCTCAATCGAAAACGACGCCCGAGGGTTGTTGCCGCTGTGGCATTCCTGGCAATGCGCCTTCACGAACGGCAAGACCTTCTGCTCGAAAAACTCGGGGCCTGCGGCCAGGGATGTCGAAGCTGGCAAACACAGCACGATGCCTAAAGCTCGACGAGCCCAGAACGCGATGTTTTTCATTGCAGTCTTCGAGATGGTGTTCATCGATTTGCTCCCGATTCGCTTGCCCGTGGGATAGGCTTCCAGCCTGTCAGAATTGTTCCAGATCATCTTGCCAACGCTGTCAGGCAGGCCGCCTATCTCTCGTCAGCTACTTCGACGACTTCTTGCTGGCTTCGAATTCCGCGATGGCCTTCTTCAGTTCGTCGGCGGCTTCGCCTGTGGCGACGCTCGCGATTCTGGCGGCCACATAGCTGTGCCGTTTCACGATCTCGGCGGGAGTGATTGTGGTGATCTTCGCGTCGGGATGATCGGCCCGCACAAGCTCCAGATCGGCGGCGTTGATGAGGCTCATCGACAGGTCGAGCGACTTCAGCCGGCCTTTCATCGGCAGCAGATGCTTGAACCCGCCTTCGTAAGTGATGAACGCTTCGTGAAAGCCGACATGCTCGACCTTCGGCATCTTCGCGATCGACGCCATCGCGGCTTGCGAGACGTTGCCCATCTCGGCAATGGAAAAGAACTCCAGCGACGGATGGCCTTCGAAGAACTTCACACCGGCTTCGCTCACTTGCGAATGCACCACGGTGAACGACTTCAGTCCCTTGATCTTGGCGGCTTGCTCCATGCCCGCATCGCTGATGCCGAGTGTCAACTTGATCTCGACGAGTTTGGAGTCCAACAAGGCATCGAATCCCTTGCCGCTATACAGAGGCGACAGCGGGTGATTTCTCAGGAAGCCATTGTGATCAATACTGATGAACCTCAGTTCCGTCATCTCTTTCAGAGCGCGGAGACTTTCGTCTCGCAGCCAGGGGCCGTTGCCGACGAGCGCCAGCACGCGACCGTTCGTGTCGTAAATGCAACTCAAGAACAGCCCTTTGTTCTCGGTGCCTTGAACTCCCCAGGAGTTCAGGTTGGCAGTCTCGATCCCCAATCCCTTGAGGCGAGTAATGACGCCGCCCTTGGCCCAACCGGGAACCTCGGCTGCTGCCACCGAGTGCCCCTCGACCGCGATGATCTGCTCTACGATCCGCGCCTCGGTGGGATGTAACGGAATCTCCAACGCCCGCGCCGACTGCTGCACGCCGAGCATCACGGTGAATGCGATCCAAAGATGCTTGCTCATGAGTCGCTCCAAGTCTTTGTGGGAGAGGCTTCTGTTTGCGGTTCCGCCCTGAGGCGGATCACTGTGTGGACTGCCCGAAGGCAGAACGACGAACGAACGGATTGCCAACTCAATGGCATCATGCTATCGTGGCTAAGCCACGGCATCAAGTCCTCCTGAAAGTCTCAACAACATGGATACGTCACTCGTTCGCAGCCCGGTCTATCAGCAGCTGAACCAACGGCTGCGTGCGGCGCTGGCGGCGGAGTATCGCTCGGGCGACCAGTTTCTGACGGAGCGTGAAGTCGCCGAGAAGTTTCAGGTCAGCCGCGCCACCGCCAACAAGTCGCTCGCCAGCCTGGTGTCCGAGGGCTTCCTGGAGTTCCGCAAGGGGCTCGGCACCTTCGTCCGGCGGGATGTGATCGACTACGACGTCCGTTCGCTGGTCAGCTTTACCGAGAAAGCTCGCGCTGCCGGAAAAAAGCCCGGCACGGAACTGATCACGTTCGGCAAGCTGACTGCCGCCGAGATTGATGAATCACTCCACGTCGCTTTAGGTGTCGCGCTGACTGATGAGTTATGGGAACTTGACCGCATCCGCCTTGCGGACGGCGTGCCGGTGATTCTGGAGCACCGCTACGTCGTCCAGCGTCACTGCCCGAAGCTCACGAAGTCGCAGGCGGAAGGCTCGCTGTACCGTACTTGGACCGAGACGCACGGCCTCAAGATCGGCGGTGCGAACGAAGTCATCCGAGCGGTGCTGCTGTCAGCCAGCGAAGCCAAGCACCTTCAGACCACCGCCAAGTCTCCGGCATTGGAAGTCGTCTCCGTCGGTTATCTCGAAGACGACTCGCCCCTGTGGTGGGAGCGCACGCTCTACCGCGGCGACCAATACGAGTTCCACAGCCGCCTCGGCCCGATCCAATCTGCCACTCCCGCGCGGGGCAAACTGCGATGAGTTCACGAATCGAGAATCTCACAGCGGCCGTGGTCGGCACCGGGTTCATTGGTCCTGTCCACGTCGAGGGTCTGCGGCGAGCGGGTGTGCGGGTCGCTGGAATCGTCGGTTCATCGCCCGAAAAGTCGAATGCGTCCGCCGAACGACTCGGTCTGCCGCGCGGGTATGAGTCGTTTGACGAACTGCTTCGGGACGACTCGGTCTCGGCCGTGCACCTCACGACGCCCAACCGATTCCATTTCGAGCAGGCCGCTGCCGCGTTGCGTGCCGGAAAACATGTGCTTTGCGAAAAGCCGCTCGCGATGACTTCCGCCGAGTCTACGGAACTGGTGCGGCTCGCACGGGAGAGCGGCTGTGCGGCGGGGGTCGCCTACAATATCCGCTTCTATCCGCTCTGCCACGAAGCGTCCGCACGAGTTCGAGGCAACACGATCGGCGATGTGCTGCATGTCGTCGGCTCGTACGTGCAGGACTGGCTGCTGTTCGACACCGATTTCAATTGGCGAGTGCGGTCCGAAGACGGTGGCGAACTCCGGGCGGTCGCCGACATCGGCACGCATTGGCTCGATCTGGTGCAGTTCATCACCGGGCAGTCCGTGGTTGCGGTGTGTGCCGACTTGCGGACGATCCATGCGACGCGGCAGCAACCGCTCGGCGGCATCGAGACGTTCTCTGGACCAGGCAGTCCGCGCGTCGAGTCGGAGACTGTGCCGATCGACACCGACGACTGCGGCTCCGTCATGCTGCGATTCGCGAACGGAGCGAACGGCTGTTTGTGGGTCTCTCAGACGACAGCGGGCCGGAAGAACTGTCTGCGATTTGAGATCGCCGGCGCGAAGCAATCGCTGGCCTGGAACAGTGAGTCGCCCAACGAACTCTGGATCGGACACCGCGACCGCGCAAACGAGGCGTTGATTCGAGATCCGTCGCTATTGCACCAGTCGGCACGCGACATCACTCACTATCCCGGTGGGCACAACGAGGGCTTTCCTGACACGTTCAAGCAACTCTTCCGCAGCTTCTACGGCTACATCGCCGCCGGTGACTTCTCCGCTCCGTCACCGTTTCCGACGTTTGCGGACGGCCATCGCGAAATCCTGCTGTGCGAGGCCGTGCTGCGCAGCCATCGCGAACGGCGCTGGGTCTCGATCGAGGAGAGTTGCTGATGGCAGGTCTTCTGGCTGGAGTGGATCTCGGTGGAACTTCGATCAAGGCCGCGCTCGCTGACGAATCAGGTCGAGTCCTCGCGCGCGAAGTGATTCCCACGGAGTCGCATCAGGGACCGGACCGAGTCCTCGCCCGCATTGCGGACTTGATTCAGCGTCTGCTCTCGAACATCGCCAACGAGTCGGCACCGGCGCAGTTACTCGGACTGGGAATGGGCGTGCCGGGGCTCGTCGATGTGCAGACTGGGACCACGAAGTTCCTGCCGAACTTACCGACGCAATGGCGCGATGTCCCTGCGGCAGCCACGCTCAGCGAGCGGCTGGGTTCTCCCGTGCGGTTGTTGAACGACGTTCGCACCGCGACGCTCGGCGAACTGCGGTTTGGTCATGGTCGCGATCGGTCTCGGGTGACTCTTGCGTTCTTCTCAATTGGTACAGGAGTCGGCGGCGGAGTCGCGATCGATGGACAGCTGCGACTCGGGCCATTGGGAGCTGCCGGAGAACTCGGACATCAGACACTGATGGCTGATGGCCCGCGCTGCGGGTGCGGAAATCGAGGTTGCCTCGAAGCACTCGCCAGCGGCCCGGCGATCATTGCTGAGGGTGTGCGGTTGATGCGAACGGGACTTGCTCCGAGATTGCATCAGCTTGTTGCCGGTCAATGCGATCGAATCACACCGCGAGAAATGCTCGCGGCGGCGGACGCGGGAGACGAACTGGTACGCGAGGCGTTGCAGCGAGCAGCGACCTGGATCGGTGTTGCGGCAGCGAACGTGGTGACGGTGCTCCATCCGGAACTGGTCGTGCTCGGCGGAGGCGTTTCAGAACTGGGCGATTTGCTGACCTCGACGGTTCGGGACGTCATCCGCGATCGTGTCGGGATGTTCCCGACGGACGCCGTGCAAGTCGTGCAATCGCAACTCGGAGAGTCCGCCGGACTCATGGGAGCGATCGCTTTGGCTCAAACACCCGTGGGATAGGCTTCCAGCCTGTCGGTATCAGCGCGGCTCATATTGCCGATGCCGACAGGCAGGATGACTATCCCACTTCTCACACAACTTCCCATTCGAAGGATGACCGCATGCAATACACCTACGAAGAACTCGCCAAGATGATCGATCACTCCTTGCTGCATCCCACGATGACCGATGCGGAACTGGAGGCGGGTTGTCGCCTGGCGGCCGAATACAAGGTCGCGTCGGTCTGCATCAAACCGTACTTCGTCGCGCGAGCCGTCGAATTGCTGCACGGCAGCGGAGTGCTGGTGGGCGCGGTGATTGGGTTTCCCCACGGCAACAGTTGCACGGAATCGAAGCGTTACGAAACCGAACTTGCCTGTCGCGATGGGGCCGCCGAGATCGACATGGTGATCAACATCGGCAAGGCACTCAGTGGCGACTGGGACTACGTGCAACGCGACATTCAGGCCGTTTGCGACGAGGCACATCGCCACGGCGCGAAAGTGAAAGTGATCTTCGAGAACGACTACCTGACGAAGGGGGGGGCGCGGGCCTGAGCAGCGACGACTTCAAGCGGAAATTGTGCGAACTCTGCGAGCGGGCTGGAGCCGATTGGGTGAAGACATCCTCAGGCTACGGCTTCGTGAAACAACCGGACGGATCGTA